>Ga0157371_10001079_pt1 | contig 29525 bp, 31 predicted proteins | sample C45metaG_FD_113462 | JGI IMG/M metagenome (GOLD analysis project Ga0157371, IMG submission 113462) | Corn rhizosphere microbial communities from Kellogg Biological Station, Michigan, USA - C4-5 metaG | ecosystem: Host-associated > Plants > Roots > Rhizosphere > Soil | place: USA: Michigan... | reverse complement strand
CATTAACGGTATCTGTAAGTCGTTGGGAGCAAAATACATCATTGCCTATGTTGTCTATCGCCAGAGCGGTGGGATTAATAATTCTATGGTGTACAACTATGTAGGTTGGGCCGACGGATGGCCCGGGTGGAAGGGTGGCAATGGACTGCCATGGATGACTACGCCGCAAGCTAAGGCTAAATATAATAGCGCGGATTTTGATAAGACCGGATATACATGGGGCACTAACATTGGTTGGTTCTGTTATGACTTTGCGAATAACTGGACGATTAACGGGCAATCTTATATTCAGGAAGGGCCTGTGCCAAATAAGGCGCTTGCGAAACAGGGAACTATTACGGCCGCACCAGGTGACAAGCTGAACTGGTATCATGATCTTCGTAATAACGGCCCTGATAATATGGATAAGCAGACGCGTTATCAGATAGACAAGACAGGGTTTAGTAATGGATGGAATGCCATTAAAACTCCAACCGCATGGGCAAGTGGTACTGATGGAAGCTTGTTTGTCTCGATATATGCAACAAAAAATAGCCCATATACGAAATATACAGTTACACAGAATGATGTAGGTAAGACGCTCTGCGAGAGAATTTCGTGGACGCCAGCCAGCTCGGCAAGCAGTGGGACGGCAGCAAGTGGCTACGCCTGTGCGCGAATACCATTTAACTATACGCTGCAGCCGCAGATATCGACTTCGCCATCACCGCTTTTGCGTGAAGATATTAAGACGATTCAGGTGACAGCCTCAGTAATTAATAGTGGTGGCACGAGGTCTGATAACGTTAATTGGTCAGTGACTCGTTTTGTTGTTGCGCCGGGTGGTACTTATACGATAGGTGCAACTGCTGCGGCGCCATGTACGCAGATATCTGGCTACATGGGTGGCTCGTGCCAGACGATTAAAAACGGAACTACGCAGTTTGCTCTTGGTACTACATATGTGCCGGGGCCTGGCAGCTTTGCTGATACGATACCAAACGGAATACAGCCTGGTTCGAGAGTCTGTTATGTTACCTCAGTTGATAAGGGCTCAACTGCGACTCCGACATGGAAGCACAGTAGTATTTCATGTTCTATGATCGAACGCGTACCGTTCGTACAAGTACTTGGTAACGATCTGCGCGTAGGATCGACATTTAGCGGCACGAATATTAACGCAGGTGCAACGAGCTTTGTGTTTAGTGACGCTGGGTCTTGGGCTGAATATGGTATTTTAGCACCGGGCAATATTAGTAATTTAGCCTCTGAGTCAGGAGCTAATGGCGGTAATGGGGGAGCGCCTTCGGCGTGGAGCGGTCTAACTTTCGCTAACACTGGAGCTCCTGCTGGTTGCTCATCTGGATTTGGTTGTTATGCAGGGGCATCGAGCCTTGGAAAGATCCCCGGCGTGAGTTCATTTGTAAAAACCGCTCAGTACAATGGAGCACCGCTCAATTATGACCAAGGGTCGGCATCGTTCAAAGCAAGCGACATACCGGGGATAATAGCAGGTTCGAATATCGCTAACTTTACGAAGTCAGCGTCGATTACGACAACGGGGACGATTACGATTGACCAAGATATTACATATAATCCAGGTTCGCTTACCAGCACGAGCGACATCCCGCAGCTTATTTTGATTGCTGATAATATCAATATTACTGGAAATGTTAAGCATATTGATGCATGGCTTGTAGCAAGTAATACGATTAATACCTGTAGCGACGTTGCACAACTTGCGATTCGCTCGACGAATTGTTCGAACCAGCTTACGGTGAACGGTGCTATTATGGCAAATCAACTACTGCTTGATCGCACATACCATGATCAGGCTCAGCCTACGGAACCTTCAGAAAAGTTGAATCTTCGGGCGGATAGCTATATATGGTCGAGTAACATTGCTCGTCAAAATGGACAATGGCAGACTGTTTATTCGACTGATTTGCCACCTCGCTTCTAGTTGCTTGGTTTGGCTTTGATAGAGTGTTCGGCTATACTTAAGCATAAGCATGCGCAGAAAATTATTGCTCGCCGTAGGAATTGTTGTTGTACTCTGTATCGTTGGGGCTGGCATTTATATTGCCGTAGCACTGCTTTCTGGCAATGGTATGGGCAGTGATGGCTCAAAATCAGACCAGGTAAAAGTTACTCCAGTAGTAGTGTGTAGCGATGATGTTATTGCGAGAGCTTCAACGGCGATTAGTAACAACGATTTGTCTGCGCTATCTGCTATGTCGAACGAAGTGATGACGATAGGGCAATACAAGAACGATGCAAACTGTGAGTATATTATGGCGCGTTATTATCTTGCGAGCGGCCAAGCTGATAAGGCAAACGATACTATTGATCAGCTACAACGCGTATTGAGTGCAGGCGGCGCGTATAGTACGGTATTTGATCCTCCTGCTGTGAATATTAGTGACCTTCGAGGCTCCCTCGCTACCCTTAAGGCGCAGCAAAAGGTGAGTACACAACAGATTTCGGGTGATGATTTAAATGAAGTGGACGGGCAGAACTAATGAAGTCATTTAAAGTTAGTGCATTTGTTATGCCGCTACTTGTCGTGGCGGTTGCTGTTATTGGTAGCACTGGAGTGGCGCATGCGGCAAAAAAGACGACTGCGCAGGTAGAGAATCTTCTGCAGTATGGTGTACAGGATGCTGTTAACTGGGATGGTGATTGCAAGGATCACCTGCAGGGCTACAGGAATAGTTACTTTACCAGTAATGGTGGCGGATCGCTCCGCACTGGTGGTATTAACGGAGGTGCATCATATCACAACGCTACGTGGATGTCGAAGCGAGGACAGGGTAATGCTTCAGTTCCACTATCCGTGAATTACGGTACGACGTCGATTGCTCTACAGGTTAATGATCTTGTCTTTTTGTGCGGCCCATTGGTGACACCTGATATTGCTGCGAATGGGAGCGCTTGTAAAACGAATGTCTCGGGAGCGTCGATTATTAATAGCTCATCACGCTGGGTGACATCTGTTAACAACGCGAACGACCGTGCACCAAACGATTTCGGTAGTGGTTGTATGTACCCGGCCATGGCATTTAGTCGAAGGAAGATTGTTGATTTTAAGGTAGTGTCATCGCCATGGGGTGGGACGGCTACGCTTGATGCCGGGAACGGAATACTTAATCTGTGGCGCGACGACAACTCTCGCTACTGGACGGCGACGACAAACTTTACATATAAAACTGCCGCGGGCAAGCCGATTACGAGTTCAGGTACGATTCACCTTGTGATGGATAACAAGTACTTTGCGGCATACCATACAACAAATGAATATAGGGCGACTAAGAGTTGTTCGGGTGGTGGACCACGTAACGTTACAAATGCGTATCTTGATATTGACGACTGTGCTACATCTCAGACGGACCTCTATATTAATATTGTGCTCAACTTTGATTACACGCTTACACCGCAGATTACCACTTCGCCATCCCTGCTACGTGAAGGGGATAACAATATTAATGTGTCGGCATCTGTGAATAATACGGGCAATACTGCTTCGGATGATGTTGATTGGTCGGTAACGCGCTTTGTTGTCGCGCCTGGAGGTAACTACACGAAGGGTGGTGTGGCTGCAGCGCCATGTACGCAGTTTTCAGGCTTTGTCGGCGGGTCATGCCAAACCGTAAGAAACGGTACAACAAAATTCCCTAAGGGTACAACAAATGTCGCCAATTTTGTTGATACGCTTGCAAGTGTGCCGGACCCTGGTTCGAAGGTATGCTACGTGACTTCTGTTAATAAGGGTTCAGTTGCAGCGCCAACGTGGAAGCATAGCACGGTTTCGTGTTCAACGATTGAACGTGTTCCGTTTGTACAGGTGCTTGGTAATGATCTGCGCGTGGGGTCGGTCTTCAACGGCACTAACGTTGCTGCAGGCGCAACAAGCCTAGTGTTCAATAATACTGGCTCATGGGTTGAGTATGGCATTTTGGCGCCAGGAAGCGTTGCTAATATTGCTTCACAATCTGGGGCGAATGGCGGTAATGCAAGCCCACAATCAGCATGGAGTGGGTTAACATTCGCCAATACAGGCACGCCCGTGGGGTGCGCGCCCGCCTATGGGTGCTTCGACGGTACCTCTAATCTGGGTAAGATTCCTAGTGTGAGTGGATTTGTGAAGACCGCCACCTATAATGGAGCGCCGCTTAATCACGACCAGGGGGCTGCGTCGTTTAATGCGAGTGATATTGGCGGCATTATACCTGGTGCAAATATTGATAACTTTATGGGGTCGGCCGCTATTACGACGACAGGGACGATTACTATTGATAAAGACATCACCTATAATACAGGCTCGCTGACTAACGCAAACGGTATTCCGCAGTTGATCCTGATAGGGAATAACATTAATATTGCAGGTAATGTGAAGCATGTCGATGCGTGGCTTATTGCAACCGGAACGATTAATACCTGTAGTGATGTTGCGCAGACCGCAGTACGCTCGACGAACTGTTCGAATCAACTGCTGATCAATGGTCCGGTGATGGCGAATCAGCTCCTCCTTGATCGCTCGTATTATGACAAAATGAAGCCTGAAGATGCCGCAGAGAAGATTAATCTTCGCAGCGATAGCTATATTTGGTCGAGCAACGTTGCGCACCAAAATGGACAATGGCAAACGGTTTATTCAACTGATTTGCCGCCGAGATATTAGCGAGTGGTTAAAAGCCTTGCAATCATTCATACTGCTTATGTATACTAAGAGCTAGTATGAATATATTGAAAGGGTTGGGCGACTTCTTTGCACTCGATATTGGCACTAATGCTATTCGGGTTGTTCAACTCAAAAAAGCTGGAGCAGGGTATACGCTGGAGCATTACGGATATGCCCCTATTGATAGCAAATTAACAGGTAGTGACTCTGAAGAGGCTCGCCGTAAGGTGGGCGAAGTGATCATGACTGCTGTTGGTCAGAGTGGTATTAAGTCGAAGAACGTTGTGATTGGATTGCCATCGAGTAAGACGTTCACTACGATTATTGATGTACCTATGGTGAGTGAAGCGGAGCTGAAGGCGACGATGAAGTACCAGATTGATCAGTATATCCCTATGTCGGTTGAAGATGCGAAGGTAGACTGGGCCCTGCTCGGTAATTCGCTTCGCGCGCAAAACCAACAAGAGGTTCTCCTATCGAGTGTTGCGCGCCAGTATAGTGAAGACCGGCTTGAGCTCGTTGAGGCGCTAGGATTCAACGTTATTGCGGCCGAACCCGACCCAATTGCTATGGTGCGTGCACTGAGTATGCCTGGGGCAACTGGTGCAGTGCTCCAGCTTGATATGGGTGAGAATTCGACAGATATTGCTATTGTCTACGGTGATACGCCACGCTTGGTACGCACGATTCCAACCGGTGTTGGTTCACTTGTAAAATCAACGGTCACGAACCTGAATGTTCAAGAAGACCAGGCGCGACAGTTTATTCTTAAATTTGGTCTTGCTCCTGATCGCCTCGAGGGTCAGGTGCTTCGGGCACTTGAATCTACGCTTGATAACTTTGCAGCTGAGGTTGTAAAGTCGATCAAGTTCTTTGAGACACGCTATCCAAGTATCGCTGTAGGTGGCGTGATCGTGACTGGATTTGCTGCAACGATTCCTCAGTTTGACCAGTACCTTGCCGGTAAGGTGGGCAAGGGTGTGCAGCTCGGCAATCCTTGGCAGGGGATTCAAATGGCGGAGGCCGACCAACGCCAACTTGCAGCTGTGGCTATGGAATTTTCAACTGCAATTGGCCTAGCAAAGCGAGGAGTTGAGCAATGATCCAGATTAACCTCGTTCCTGATGTCAAACAGGAGATGCTCCATGCTCAGCGTATGCGTAATGTAGCGATTTCGCTTTCGATTGTTATTGGACTTGTTGCTGTGGGTGTTGTTGTTGCGCTTGCCTTGATCCTTGGTGGGCAAGTGGCTGTGCAGAAAATTGAAGAAGGGCAGATTACTACAGGTTACAGTAAGCTATCTTCAATATCAGATCTTGATAGTGCGCTTACGATTCAAAATCAGCTTGGTACAATTTCGAGTCAGAATGACAAGCGTACCATTGATTCCCGCCTTTTGGACATTCTTGCAGCAATTAACCCGCCAGCACCAAACGACGTGAAACTTTCTAAAGTAACGCTCGATCCAACGCAGAATACCATTACCCTTGAGGGTTCGGCGGTCGGTGGATATCCTGCAACTGACGTGTTCAGGAAAACAATCCTTAATACAACAATTACCGCAAAGCAGCAGGGTAATGATAATGCACAGGAAACGCCCCTTACCTCAAATGTTACATTGCAAGACACGAGTTATGGCGAAGACGCAACAGGGGCAAAGGTGGTGCGATTTACGATTATCTTTACCTATCCTGACGGGCTTCTCGACAACCGCATGAGTGACGTAAGGATTAGTACGCCGAGTGCTCGTATTGATGTTACCGACTCAAAAACACTGATTCCAGACAGTATGTTTAGCCAAGCAGCGACAGATATCAAGGGGGACAAATAATGGCATCTCAAATGGTAAGCCCAAAGCGTCGAGCGATTGCTGACTCTAGCCGTACGATGTTTATATGGGTAGCGGGTATGTCGGCAGTTGTTGGTATCTGCGTAGTTGTAGCGATTTTCTTGGTGCAACAGATTATGTTTAAGGTGAAGGTTGTGGGCGCAATGACCGAGACAGTTAACACGCTTAACTACAATAATAAGGTCGCCAAAGACTTAACAAGTAATGTTGTAGTGCTACAGACGAACTCGGCACTTAACTCTGTAAAAGCGAATGGTGATGAGAATGCTCTACAGGTGCCGCTCGACGCGCTCCCTGCAGATCGCAACTCACTTGCGCTTGGTGCGTCACTTCAGCAAGTGCTACTGGCCGGCGTAGATGGACTTTCTATCGACTCGCTATCTGTTGACACGGTTGACCCAAATGCGAGTACTGATATAACTGACCCTAGCGCAACGGCAGACAATACAATCTCGTTACAGATGCAGATTTCATCAAGTAACGTAAACACAATTAAAGATACGCTTACACGACTTGAAAATTCAATTAGGATTATTGATATTGATAGCTTTATCCTGGAGCGAAGTGATACGACCTACCAAGCGACAATTACTGCACACGCGTATTACCAGCCAGGTATTAAGCTACAGTTGCAATCGAAGTCGATTACACCGGGAGGTAAATAATGAAGAAGAGCGACATAGCAATGGTTGTGCTCATCGCAAGTGTATCAGTGATGATTTCATTTGTGATTGCTAATCAGATTTCATTCCTGAAGCCACCTCAAAAGGGCGAAGACGTAAAAACGATTGAGAAGATTAATCCTGATGTTACCGCGCCAGACACTAAGGTCTTTAGGGCTGACGCAATTAACCCAACGGTTCAAACGGTAATTGGCGGTGGTCAGTCTGCGCAATAGTAGGAGTTTACTATGGCCTTGATGACTGATGATATCCAGCAGAAATTGATCACACTCCTCCAGGAAGAGGGGTTGGTTAGTGCTGAGACTATCAAGGCGGCAACTGATCGATCGGTTAAAGAAAACAAGCCACTTCTTGCTATGCTTACTGCCGATGGCACGATTGATAACGAGTTATTGACGCACGGCATTGCCCAAGTATCGGGTGTGCCATACGTAAACCTTACGAATACGATTGTTGATCAGTCGATTCTGTCGCTATTGCCATCTGATATTGCTGAGCGATTTATGGCCGTGCCACTTGCTGAGATTCAGAACCGTCTTGCAGTGGCGATGATTGATGCTAATAACGTACAAGCCGTAGACTATTTAGCAAATCGCATCCAACGGCCGCTTAAGGTGTTCATGGCATCGGAGGCGGGTGTCCGACACGTACTTGACCAGTATAAGACTGACCTTTCGAGCGTTGATGTTGCGGCGCGTGCGTCGCAAGAAGACGCAAAATCTGAGAGCAGCGATATTAAAACGATTGTTCAAGATTCGCCGATTAGCCGTGCGCTGAGTACTATCCTTGAATATGCCGTGAAAGCGAGGGCAAGCGACATTCACATTGAACCGCTTGAGAAAGCCCTTAAGATTCGTTGTCGTGTCGATGGTGTGCTTCGTGAAGTGATGCAGCTTCCGAAGAGCATTGAGCCAGCGCTTGTGAGTCGTATTAAGATTTTGTCCAATCTTAAGATTGACGAACACCGTATTCCGCAGGACGGCCAATTTACTGTAAAAGTTGGTAATAAAGAAGTCGACCTTCGTATCGCTATTAGCCCCGTTGTATGGGGTGAGCAAGTAGTGATTCGTTTGCTTGATAAAACAGGTAACTCGTTTGATCTTGAGCAAATGGGCTATGCGGGGCGAGCACTGCGCGCGATTCGCAAAGGTATTAAGCGGCCGAATGGTATGGTTCTTACGAGTGGTCCTACTGGTAGCGGTAAGTCGACGAGTCTTTATGCACTCATTAAGGAAATTAAAGATGATACGGTAAATATCGTAACACTTGAAGATCCGGTTGAGTATAAGATGGATGGGGTTAACCAGATTCAGGTAAATGCTGAAGTCGGACTTACGTTTGCTTCAGGATTGCGCTCGATTTTGCGTCAAGACCCAGACGTTGTGATGGTGGGGGAGATTCGCGACGGTGAGACCGCCAACCTGGCAGTCCAGGCCGCACTTACCGGTCACCTTGTGTTTAGTACACTCCACACCAACTCATCAGCTGGAGTGCTCCCACGATTACTTGATATGGAGATCGAGCCATTCTTGATTGCGAGCACGGTAAATACGATTATCGGCCAGCGTTTGGTGCGCCGCGTCGCTGCGAAGCGCGATGCGTACTGGTCGAGCCCACTCGAAACCAAGAGTATTCTTGATAATGTTGGGCATCTATTACCGAAGACGAAAGAGGAGGTGGCGCAAGTTTCAGCCGATCTTGGCTATAAAGACTTGCCACTTGCTAACCAAACCGCTTATACTTTGGTGAAGGGGCATGATACGCCCGCCTCGCCACGCGGCTACTCAGGCCGTGCTGGACTCTATGAGGTGATGGATGTCACTGAGGAGATTCGCGAACTTATCGTGAAGCGATCAACGAGCGGTGAAATCCAGAGGAAGGCAGTTGAGCAAGGTATGATTACTATGCGTCAGGACGGATACCTTAAGGCCCTACAGGGACTTACGACGCTCGAAGAGGTTAACCGAGTAACATCAGATACGGCATAAAGGGGAAGGTAATGGAAACACAGAATAATTTACGGATTGAGGTACTACTAGAAGAGGTCGTAAAGAAGCGTGCCTCAGACCTTCATATCCAGGTGGGCTTACCTCCTATGCTTCGTGTTGATGGTTCACTGACACCCGTTGCCGGATTTAACCCTCTTGATGAGCAACAGGTTGAATCCCTTGTATTTGCTATCTTAGATCAAGATCAGCAACAGATTCTTTTGAAAGACAAAGAGTTTGACTTTAGCTTTGCCTTTGGAACGCTTGGTCGCTTCCGTGTGAATGCATTTCATGAGCGTGGCAACCTCGCTGCGGCACTACGTTTGATTCCAAATGAAATTAAATCTGTCACCGAACTCGGTATGCCGCCGATTGTGATGACATTTGCTGAGTACCCACGCGGGCTCGTGCTTGTGACGGGGCCTACTGGTAGCGGTAAGTCAACGACGCTCGCGGCGCTCGTCGATAAGATCAACACCGAGAAGTCCCAGCATATTATTACAATTGAAGACCCGATTGAGTTTACCCACAAATCAAAGCGTTCAGTAGTGGTGCAGCGCGAAGTTCACTACGATACTTACTCATTCTCTGCGGCACTTCGCTCGAGTTTGCGTCAGGATCCAGATGTTGTGTTGATTGGTGAGATGCGCGACCTTGAGACTATTAGTGCGGCGATTACGATTGCTGAGACTGGCCACTTGGTGTTTGCAACACTTCACACTAACTCTGCTGCGCAGAGTATTGACCGTATGATTGACGTATTCCCACCGCATCAGCAGCCACAGATTCGCTCACAGCTTGCGAATATTCTAATGGCGATTTGTAGCCAGCGCCTTGTGCCCGCAATCGGCGGTGGGCGAGTGGTAGCGGCTGAGATTCTCATCGCTAATCCTGCGGTTCGGAACGTGATTCGTGAAGGTAAGAGCCACCAGCTTGATGCTATTATTCAGACAGGTGCCGATCAAGGTATGCAGACAATGGACCGAACCCTTGTTAGCCTCGTACAGAGTGGCACGATCACTTATGACAGTGCACGAGAATTTGCTGTTGATCTTACAGAATTCGAAAGGTTAATGCGAGGGTAATATAGGTGAGAAAATTCAACTATCAGGCGCGAGATAAGTCGAGTAACGAAATTGTTAGTTCGATGGTTCAGGCCGACAGTGAGACGGCGGCTGCGAAGCTGCTGATTGAGCAGGGCTTGATGCCACTGAATATCTCAGAGATCGATGAAGACGGTTCGCTCTTTGCTAAAATCGCTAACCGAGTTACGGTAAAAGATAAAATTGTTTTTCTGCGACAACTTGCAACATTGATTGGTGCTGGACTGCCGCTCGCGCAGAGTTTGCGTACTGTCTTAGAGCAAACTGAGAATAAGAAGATGCAGCGTGTCGTTGAAGAAATTATCGGTGAAGTTGAGGGTGGCCATACACTTTCTGATGCATTCGGTAAACACCCAGAAGTCTTTGATAAGATTGTGATTGCGCTCGTGTCGGCTGGTGAGGCGTCTGGTACGCTTGATGACGCCCTGAAGCGTATTGCAGCACAAAAAGAGAAAGATGCCGCCATGATGAGTAAAATTCGTGGCGCGATGATTTACCCGGCGATTGTGCTTGTTGTGATTGTCGGTGTGATGATCTTTATGCTACTTACAGTGGTGCCTCAGGTAGCGAAGCTTTATGTCGATATGCATAAAGAGCTGCCATTCCTGACGGCTATTATGATTGGTGCGACGAACTTTCTCGTGAACTTCTGGTGGTTAACGATTATTATCGTGGGTATTGGGATTTATTTTCTTATGCAATACTTTAAGACTGATGCAGGTATCCATGTGAAGGATGCTTTGAAACTTAATGTGCCGATGTTTAATGGCATGTTTCGTAAGCTTTACATGGCGCGGTTCACCCGTACGGGGCAGACGCTACTTGCAACCGGTGTTGCGATGCTTGATATGCTCCGTATTAGTAGTGAGGGTGTAAACAATAGCATTATTAGTGCGGCGATTGACCGCTCTGCGGAGAAAGTGAAGGGTGGTAAGGCGCTTTCTGTTGCACTTAAGCCTGAAGAGTATATTTTGCCAATGGTTCCACAGATGATTAAGATTGGTGAACAGTCGGGTAAGATTGATGAAATGATGGGTAAGACGGCCCAAGTATACGAAGATGAGCTTGATGATGAGATTAAGGCAATCTCAACAGCGATTGAGCCAATCCTCATGGTAGTGCTTGCAGTGTTTGCTGGTGGTATGGTTGGTGCGATTCTATTCCCGATTTACGCACTGGTTGGCAGTATTCATTAAAAAAGTGCTAGACACTTAGCCGATAAGTGCGATATTATTGTACATAAGCAGTTAGCTCTAACGTTAAGGAAGGTGGAATTTCAACAATGAGCAAACAGGAATTAAAGCAGAAGGGCTTTACCATTATTGAGGTGGTATTGGTGCTTGCTATCGCAGCCCTTATCTTCTTAATGGTATTTATCGCATTGCCAGCACTACAGCGCAACCAGCGTGATGCAGCACGTAAGGATGTCCTTGGTAAGGTTACTTCTGCAGTTACGACTTACCAGTCGAACAACCGCGGCCAACAGCCTGCAAATGGTACGGCTCTACAGGGTTATGTAGATGGTACGAGTGCAGGAAGTACTAAGAGTGATAACGGTAGTTATACAGCTTCTGCAAGTGACACGCTTGTAGACAACAACTACATCGTTACCGTTAAGAACGGACTTACTGGTGTTGGTAATGCTGATACTAACGTTGTTCAGGTTATTACTGGCGCGAAGTGTAATTCAGGCGGTAACGCTGCAGTCGCAGGTTCAACTCGTAATGCTGCAGTTCTCATCAAGATGGAGAACGGCGACGCATTCTTCTGCCAAGACGTATAGAGCGTAAAATATACATTAAAAACTCCCGCTGGTCTGCGGGAGTTTTTATGTCCGTCATGCTATTATAAGGCAATGGATAAAGCGCTTATCGTTGTATTAGGGGTGCTAGGTGCATTGCTGGGTAGCTTTGCTGGTGCTCAAGTATGGCGTTTGCGCGCTCATCAGCTCGTTGAGGATAAACAGGAAGGTGAAGAAGTTGATACTGCTGAGCTGAAACGACTTAAGATATTGCTGCGTCCGGCCCTTCAAGATAGGTCAGAATGCCTTCATTGCCATCATCAGCTTGCCTGGTATGATCTCATTCCTGTAGTGAGTTGGGTATCACTCGGAGGGAAGTGTCGCTATTGTCGTAAGCCAATCGGCGCAACTGAAATCTTACTAGAGGTGGGCCTCGCTGCTGTGTTTGTTTGTTCATATCTTTTATGGCCGTATGCACTTGATTCCATGTTGCATATTGCAGCGTTTGCAGTCTGGCTGATTGCCTGTGTTATTATGGCGATTCTTTTTGTGTATGACGCAAAGTGGTCGCTTTTGCCATTTGTAATCAACATTGCCCTTATTGGAGTAGGGGTATTATTGCAAGTGCTATTGCTTGCCTCTGGGGTGCATCTCGATGCATGGTCGCTTGTTGGTGGAATTGTATTACTTGGCGGGCTTTACCTGATGTTCTCTGTATTTGGATGGGTTGGTATGGGTGATGGAATCCTTGGGGTAGGGCTCGCGCTTCTCCTTGGCAAATGGCAGTATGCTTTTTTGGCGCTTTTCATTGCTAATCTGCTTGGTTGCTTTATGCTTATCCCTTTGTATGCTCGTCGCGAGCTTCATCGTCAGGCGCGCATACCATTCGGGCCATTTATGATTCTCGGAGCTTTCGTTGTGATGTTATTCGGTAGTTGGCTACTCGCGATGATTTTTGGCCCAACAGGCTATCTCCAGAATATGCTTATGCTATAATCAGGGTAGTATGGCGCACCCTCGCAACAGCGGTTTTACAATAGTCGAAACGTCACTTGTTCTTGCGGTAACAGGACTATTGATTGCGATGGTTCTTACCGGTATTGGCACATCACTGAACCATGAACGATATACTGATGCGGTAAACCAAGCATTGGATTTCTTTAGGGGTCAGTATTCACAGACGACCAATGTACTCAATAACAGGCCATCAGACGAAAGCTGTAATTCGTCGGGTATTTCTACGCTAACTGGCGGTACGACACGAGGCGCAAGTGATTGCTTGCTACTCGGGAATATTATTCGTAGCTCGGATGGCCAGAATGTGACGGTGAGTCAGGTGATCGCGCGCCATGACCCAAGTAGTGATACGGGTATTAACTCAAAGACTGATCACGATATTTTAACGGCATCATTGTTGCAGCAGGGGAACCAGACAAGCAGTTACACCGTTGAATGGGGGTCGTCCTTCTTGCAACCCGGCACGCAGAACGCCGCGCGATTTAGTATGATGGTGGTGCGTGTTCCTGTATCAGGTACGGTTGAAACCTTTACTTCGAGCTCGGATACGGTTAAAGTGACAGACCTCATCGATGCAGCTCAGACTGATATGAAACTCTGCATCGATCAGACTGGATTTATAGGAATTGGTGTGCAGCCAATGGGCGTGCTTATTCAAAAAGGCGCAGCAAATACTACAGGCGTGCAGCCAATAACTTCAGGGAGCTGTGTGTAATGAAGATGCGAGCATCTCAGGGCGATACTATCGTAGAGATGGTGTTAGCATTTGCCATCTTTTCACTTGCTGCTGTTGGTACGATGACGATTATCAATAATGGTGTAGCAACAACGCAGCGTAATCTTGAAACGACATTAGTGCGTGAGCAGATTGACACACAGGCTGAATTGATTCGGTATATTCGTGATACAAAGAGTCCAGCTTGGCAGGCGCTAATGAGTGGGGCAATTAGCAATCCGTTACCACTCAACCAGAGTTGCCAACAAGTGGCCTCAATTAGTCAAGGTTTTTACATTAAGCCAGTGATTGACAGCACGAATCCTGCAAATACGACATTCACGCGGCAATCAGTGACTTCAGCTTCTTACGTAACACCAGCTACTTACGCAAAGATCGATTACGCGAGTGGTGCGGTACAGTCGCAAGGTATATGGATTCAGGCAACAAGGGCACAGCAGAATGGCGCGGTGACAGCATATGACTTTTATATTCATGCTTGCTGGGATAGTGTCGGGATCCATATCCCGATGACGCTTGGTACGATTGTGAGGATTTATGATTAAAAAACGACAAGCTGGGTTTACGCTCGTAGAGGTGACGCTTGCAATCGCGTTCCTATCTATACTACTGATTGCGATTTTGACTATTACCGTAACGGCGGGCAAATTGTATATTAAGGGTAATACGAATCAGACTATTAATCAGTCTGGCCGCGATTTTGCTGATACGGTACGCCGTGATTTCCTTGCTACGGGTATTAGTATGATTGCTGGTTCGCCAACAGGCACCGCTATTACGCTTGGTAGCGGTAGCCTAACTAGCGGTCGTATTTGTCTTGGTATGGTTAGCTATTTGTGGAATAGCGCAGCGCTTCTTAACGCGCCCAATACTGACGAAGTTACGATGGGCACATCGAATACTCCTGTGAAGTTTGCTCGTGTAGTGAACCCAAAGCAATCGTATTGTGACAAAGACGGGTCGGGGAAGTACCCTATGAACATTCCTAGCACCGAGCAGGCAACGGACTTGTTTGGCGGTTCGGACCGTGACTATGCACTCTACTCGATGGCGATGACTCCAGTTGCGATTACCGGCGACAAGGGTATGTATCAAATCTCGTATACCCTCGGAACGAACGAGAGTAATACGACACAAAATGATTCGACGAATAGCTTCGTGCAGTGTAAGCCAAATGATTCACAAACAGCCGATTTTAATTACTGTGCTGTGGATGATTTCGATATGATAGTGCGAGTTGGAGGAACAAAATAATGGTGCTTGGGTCAGTAAATAATAAGCGTGTGGCTGAGCGTGGTGCAACGGCACTTATGATCGTGGTATTTAGCGTGCTACTGTTGATGACGATATCAGTCAGTTTTATGCGGCTTGTCGTACAAGACCAAGAGCGTACTAATAATGACGAGCTTTCTCGCGGCGCGTACGACTCTTCGCTTGCTGGTGTTGAGGATGGGAAGCGTGTATTGCAGGCTTGTATCGGTAATAATGACGCTGCAGCATGTTCGGCGATTGCCGCGGATGAGTGTAACACCATACACTCGGCGAAGGTGCTTAGTGCAAGCGACTCAAGCTCTAATACAGATGAAGTTATGGTGCAAAATAGCTCAGGCACCGACGGCGGCTACGACCAAGCGTATAGCTGTGTAAAGATCGATCGTAATACATCTGATTACCAGGGTAGTTTGAGTAATGACTCATCAGAAGTTGTTCCATTGCAGACAGTAGGATCGTTTACACAGGTGACAGTGTCCTGGTTTAAGAACCCAGGTGCGGGTACGGCCTTTGATTTGAACGCAAGTCCATCTCCACTACTACCTACAGCTACGAAATGGGCTGCGGTAGGCAAGACTCGGCCGCCTCTGCTTCGTGTACAGCTCATGCAGTATAATGGGCAAAATTTTAAGCTTGATGACTTTGATCAAAGCGGTGGGTCGAATACTCTTTACCTGTATCCTTCGTCCGTTGGGCTTTCGGTTGCCGATTTTTCTAGCGATGCTCGGCGCTCTAAAACGAATAATCTATTGATACCTGTTAAATGTAATCCTGGCGTCGGTAGTCAATATATTTGCAGCGCAACACTTACATTACCGCTGCCCGTTGGGCTTCCGGCTGCACAGATTGCAGATCGAAAAGCGTATCTTCGTGTTACAAGCTTGTACGGTGATACAGACTTTACAATTCAACCTGTCGGGACAGAGCTGCAAGATGTTGAGCCGGCTATTGATTCAACTGGACGTGCAGCTGATGTGTATCGCCGTGTTCGAGCTCGCGTACAACTTGTGAGTCCTGCAGAGACAGAACTGTACCCACGTGCGACAGTTGATATTACTCATAATTTCTGCAAAGACTTCGGTGTATCCGACTCTCAGTATATAGCAGGTTCATGTGACTACACCAAGCCGTAGCTGAATACATTATTTATCCGAATCAGAGTGAAATTTTTCGTAGATTTCTTTGAGGTGCGCATCGGTAACATGTGTGTATACTTGAGTCGTGCTAATGTTACTGTGCCCGAGCATGCTCTGAACACTACGAATATCGGCACCGTTCATAAGTAGGTCGGTGGCAAAACTATGGCGCATGGTATGAGGGCTAACGTGCTTAGTGATGCCAGCGAGCTTTGCATACCTGGCGATCATGCGCTGGACGCTGCGCGGTGTTAGGCGACGATATCCGCCATCTGTAGATGCAATACTGTTACGACTGTAGTTTAGAAAGAGTGGGTTTAGCGTATCAACACGCGCAGCTACGTAAGTATCTACGGCTTCAGCTGCAGACTGGCTGATAAATATTGGTCGGTCTTTCTGGCCCTTACCGCGGACCATAAATTCACGTCGCTTTGTGTTGATATGATCGCGATCAAGATTGATGAGTTCAGATATACGGAGGCCGCTGGAAAAAAGTAGTTCAAGAATTGCACGATCGCGAAGATGGGGTAGGGCATCATCGTTCGGAACGGCCTCTAGGATACGTTCAACCTCATCGAAGTGCAAGAATGTCACCTGTTTACGGTGCACCTTGGGGAGCTCGATCATGTTAGGGGCAAGAGTTTGAACACTTCTTTTGTTCAGATAGTTTAAGAATCCGCGAAGAGCAATAAGATGGTACGCTTGAGTGATTGTTGCGAGTTCACCGCCCATGTCGGTTTCGTAGCGATTGAGCCATAGACGATACTTGCGTACAAGTTCGTTTGTTATGTCTTCAACTTTTATATTGTCAGCAAACTCAATAAAGCGCTCCAGGTAGCGCCGATAGTTCTCTGAAGTTTTTGGCGAGCGGCCACGCTCTACTTCGAGATACTCGACAAAGTCGAGGATCAGTTCCGACATGTACATATATCTATAATACCGCTTGTGACAAAAACTACCATCTAATCGTAAGAGTTTGGTACAATATAGGAAAATAACGAAAGGACCACCACAATGACATCAACTGTACAAAAGACACTCGTAGTGTTTAAGCCGGACACAATTCAGCGCGGCATCGTTGGAGAGATTCTTACTCGTTTTGAACGCGTAGGCCTTAAGATTGTTGGAACAAAAATGATTACTCCGACAAAAGAGCATTACCACCAGCATTACGAAGAGATTGGTCAGATGATTACTCGTCGTGGCCAGAAGGCTTTTGACATTACGCTCGAAATGATGATTCAAGGCCCAGTCATCGCTATGGTGCTTGAGGGTGTTGAGGCTGTTGAGCTCGTGCGCAAGCTTGTCGGTACTACAGAGCCAAAGAGTGCGCTCCCTGGTACTATCCGTGGAGATTTCTCGCACATGAGCTTTGGTTATGCTGATGACGCAAATAAGGGCATTCCGAACCTTATTCACGCAAGTGGCGACCCAGAAGAGGCTGCCAAAGAGATTGATCACTGGTTTAGCGATAGCGAACTGTATGATTACTCTGTACTGAACGAAAAATTTACGCGCTAGGAAGTCTGGTGAAGAGCGGGTTTACCTCCTGGGGTTGCTCGCTCTTCTGAGCTACCTCTAGTAGTTAGAGGATATTTTCTATATACTGTAAGCATGCCTCGGTAGCTCAATTGGATAGAGCAATTCCGTCCTAAGGAAAAGGTTGCAGGTTCGACTCCCGCCCGGGGTACCAACATAGTATGACAAAGATATCTAACGAAGTATTCGAAGGTCAGCACGAGGGTGAAGAGATACTCTTTGTGTTTCGTAGGCATATAATTGCTATGCGAAAGGGTTTTTATGCTCTTTTGATTCCGTTTGTAATTACTTCGATACCCCCGCTTATTTGGCAGCAAAATCTTACACTTTTCTTGCTGCCGATAGGGGGCCTATTGCTTGGCTTAATTCTCTTTGCCTACTATTTTGTCATGTGGTATTTCACAGTTTATATCGTGACATCCGAGCGTATTCGGCAGGTGACTCAGAAAGGTCTTTTTGGTAAAGATGTTGTCGAGCTGCGTTTGGCTAAAATCCAAAACATAAGCTATAATATACCTGGTTTTACCGGAGAAGTCTTTAAGTTCGGTACCATTGTGATACAGACATTTGTAGGCGATCTCGTAATCCATAAAGTTGAGCATCCGAGCGAGATCTATAACAAGCTGCAGGATGCAGTGCACGAAGCTACTAAAGGCGCCCAGCAAGAAGGACTTGATGAAGAAGCTAATTAAACGAGTACAGCGTAAAAAAGAAGAAGCACCAGCGCCAACACGTATTACTAATGATACTGTTGCCGAGCACCGCGAGAGGATTCTTGCTGGTGGCCGTCGATTTAAATACCCAGTTCAGTATGCACGTCATCGCCTTGTGTTTAACACGATCGTTGTCTCTATTGCGTTCCTTATCTTGCTTGCTGCTGTCGGATGGTGGCAGCTGTATCCAATGCAAAACTCTAGTGCATTTATGTATCGCTTGACCCGTATTATTCCTGTCCCTGTAGCGGTTGTTAATACTGAGCAAGTCCCATATAGCGACTATTTGGTACAATATCGTGGATCGGAGTACTATCTTAATAAATACGGTGAAATCAAGCTTGATAGCTCGGACGGTAGGCGTCAGCTTGACTACATTAAGCGTCAATCGCTTGATAAGGCAGAGCAGACAGCGTATGCACGTCAGCTTGCGCGTAAACTAGCTATTAGCGTGACGAATGATGATATCGATAAATTTATTAATGAGGAACGTAATACGGCTAATGGTCGTGTATCTCAAGAGACATACGATTCATCAATGCAGCTTTATTACGGTGAAACCCCGAGTGATTATCGACTTCGTATTGCTAATAGCATGCTAGAGGCAAAAGTAGCGTTTGCGGTCGATGATAACGCAACCGCTCAGGTGAAGCAGGCCCAGGCGCTTGTTGCTTCAACAAAGGGTGATCTGGCTGCAGTTGCAACGCAAATGGCCAAATCCAAGGGCGGCAAGGTAACTGCTGGCCAGTCTGGTCCAGTCGATGTGACGAGCAAGTTCAGCGGCCTTCGTGTCTCTGAAGTTGCAAAAATGGCTAAAGGTGCAGTATCTGGGCCGCTGAAGAGCACGACAGACGATGGGTATTATTTTGTAAAGATTACAGATAAGACGGGCACTCAGGTTGATTTTGTTTACCTGCACATTCCGTTAACGACATTTGCAGGTGACTTCTCGAAACTAGGTTCATCTCATAAAATTCAAGAATACATAACCGTTTCCAATAAGTAAAAAATAAAAAAGGGGCATCTATATGTTTACATTACCAGATTTACCGTATGAGTACGGCGCTCTTGAACCGGTGATTAGTGAAGAAATCATGCGATTACACCACACTAAACACCATCAAGCGTATGTTGATAAGCTTAATGCCGCGGCGGCTCAAGCTCCTGAACTTACGGGTCGCGACATTATTGAGCTTATGAAGACTCTTGATCAAGCGCCCGAAAGTGTGCGAACAGCGATTCGCAACCAGGGTGGTGGACACTATAACCACAGTCTATTTTGGACGATTATGACACCGGACGGTACAGAGGGACCGACAGGAGTGTTGAAGGAGGATATCGTAGCAAAGTATGGTAGCTTTGACGAGTTTGTGGCTCAGTTTAACCAAAAGGCCCTCGCACTTTTCGGCAGCGGATGGGTTTGGCTTACTCCAGATTTAGAAATTCTGGCACAGCCTAATCAAGACAACCCCTTAATGCAAGGTGGCGAGGAGCCGCTTATGGGGCTTGATGTCTGGGAGCATGCTTACTACCTCGACTATAAGAACAAGCGTGATGACTACATTCAAAACTGGTGGAAGATTGTTAATTGGCCTGTTGTTGAAAAACGTTACGGCAAATAAACAGCTCCGCTAGTTGATTAACCTGTCGAGAAGGATCCTTTAAAAAGGTGTTGTTCTCTGAGTCTAACGTGCATATGGAATGTTTACCAAAGAAATACACTCACCGAGCGGTGAGTGTATTTCTTTGGCGCGCCCGACCGGATTCGAACCGGCGATCTTCTCCGTGACAGGGAGACGTGATAGGCCAACTTCACTACGAGCGCATATGCTCCAAGTATAGTAACAGGTTCAGGCCTCTTTAGCAATACACCTTCTCGGGGGATTTCAAACCCTATAGCATAATGCTATAATAAATCACGATTGATTAATCATGCCGTCTTAGCTCAGTTGGTAGAGCAGCACATTCGTAACGTGCAGGTCGCCGGTTCGATCCCGGCAGACGGCTCCATAGGATATTATGAACAAAGAAGCAATCAAGACATCATTCAAAGAAGTCACTAAAGATAGGCCCTACATATTGCTTATGGGGCTTATCGCTCTTGTTGGTTTCACATATTGTCTTATTGTTGCGCTTAACATTCACCCAAGTGATGTAACGGTATACACTCGGTATACGGCATTCGGTGAAGCGCATTTTTATAAAGACCATTGGCAGTACCTTATGAGCTTCGCATTGTTTGGTATTATTGTGACATTGGCTCATGCTTCAATTATGGTAAAGCTACATGACATGGGTCGACGTCAGACAGGTATCTTGATTGGCTGGTTCGGCATTACGGTTTTGCTCGTAGCGTTTGCTTATACAATGGCGATAATAAGCCTTGGTCATGCTGCATGATTGATTTAGAATTACCCCTTAGCAAACGTACGAAATTCTACCGTTTCTTTGAGATTCTTCCGGCGGTGCTAAGCTATGGCATGCTTGTGCTTTTGATTGTGCTGTCGTTCGTTAATCCTTTGTGGGCAGCAATCTATCTTCTTTTGCTCATTATTACCGTGTTTATTAAATCTATTGGTATCGCGTTCCACACGGTGCAGGGGCATAGTAGACTCGTGCGGGCTCAGCGCGTTGATTGGCATGTCCGCCTAGAGCAGCTTGAAGATCCAGCTAGTAGCTACGATGCCATTAAAAACGAGCATTCAAGTGGTTATGACTACAACAATCATAAAGAAAATCTGCGCCTCATGTCGGCTGACGAGGCTTCATATCCGAAGCCCTCTTCGCTATACCATGCAGTTATTATTGCGGCATATAATGAAGCATATGATGTAATCCAGCCTACAATTGAATCGGTACGCAACTCCAGCTATAACAACAAGCAGATTATTCTATTCTTGACCTATGAAGAGCGTGGGGGCGCTGATATTGAAGCTACCGCGAAGCGTCTTCAGAAAGAATATAAAGATACTTTCTATACCTTCCAGATCGTAAAACACCCTAAAGACATGCCTGATGAAGTGATGGGCAAGGGGCCGAACATTACGTATGCCGGTTTTGAACTTCAAAAATGGTGTGAGAAAGAGAAAATTGAGTATGATCAGGTGATTGTAACGACACTCGATAGTGATAACCGCCCATATCCAACATACTTTGATTATGTTGCCTACGAATACGTTACGCAGCCAGATCGTAAGTACCTTTCGTATCAGCCAATCGCGCTTTACTTTGGTAATATCTGGGATGCACCTGCACCAATGCGTGTTATTGCTACTGGTAACTCTTTCTGGACGATTATTAGTAGTATGAGGCCTCATACGCTGCGTAATTTTGCTGCACATAGCCAGCCACTTTCAGCGCTTGTTGAAATGGACTTTTGGAGTAAACGAAGTATTGTAGAGGATGGCCATCAATACTGGCGCAGCTACTTCTACTTTGGCGGCAATTACAGTGTACTGCCGATTCATGTTCCAATTTATCAGGATGCAGTGATGGCAGATACACTTAAGAAGACGCTCGTAACACAGTTTAAGCAGTTACGTCGTTGGGGTTACGGTGTGTCGGATATTCCATACGTGGCTATGCACATCTTTACAAAACAACGTAACGTACCGTTCTTTGAGGGTTTTGCACGGTTCGCACGCCTAGTGGATAGCCATATTACCCTTGCGACGATGGCAATTCTGATTACATTTGGTGGGTGGGTGCCACTCATTATAAATCCAAGCGCTTCACGCGATATTGCCGCGCATACCTTACCGACGGTGATCAGCTATATCCAGCAGGTTGCAATGATTGGCCTCTTTATCACGATTCTCTTAATGCTTAAGATGTTGCCACCACGCCCAGCTCGCTACAGGCGCCGTCGTACTATACTGATGGTGCTACAGTGGGTGTTGATGCCTGTAACTTCAATTTGCTATAGCGCTATTGCATCGCTTAATGCGCAAACCCATCTGATGCTCGGTAGGTACCTTGATAAGTTTGACGTTACGGACAAGGCCACAATGGCTTCACGTGAGCGGCATAAGGAACTTAAGAAGCAAAAAAAGAGCGACGCCTAGGTCGCTCTTTTTTGTAAGCTGTAATCCTATTAAGAAGTTCGTTCTTTGATGGACTTCTTTTCGTCGGCCCACGAGACGTTATATTCAAATGTAAGGGTCAAACGGTCGAGTGCAGAGCTAGGGTTATGAGCTTTTGTCTCTGATGCACGGGGTGTATCTTTACTCATGCTTTTATTTTAGCATAAGCATTAAAAAATGTCAATCATAGGGTGTGTAGTCAAATATATCACCGGGCGAATCCTGTGATATGAAACTACCTGCAATTTGATGTGGAAAACTGTGGAAGGAGTGTGGGAAATGCAAAAAACAAAAACGACCCCCGAGGGTCGATCTTTGTTTGGTGGGCGATATAGGATTCGAACCTATCACCTCCACAACGTCAATGTGGCGCTCTAGCCAAATGAGCTAATCGCCCAGACTGGACGATTTGATGCACGTCGTACCTGGAACAATAGATATCATATCAGAACAGGGGTGGTATTGCAACGACAAGGTGTTTGCGGTATGCTACTACTAGAGCGATGATAGAGTCTAACCATCTCTTGAGCCCCATGAGAAGCGATTGCGGTACCATGTAAAAGAACCGGAGTAAGAGTAATAGCCAAGGTGGAACCTCCTGAGCTTCAGGACCGAGGCACGCACGTAAAGTATACGATATGCGTGCTTTTTGTATTTAAAAGGAGGTTCTATATGAACGAAGAGCAACTTTATGCAATGCGTCACAGCTTGGCTCATATTACTGCGCAGGCCGTGCAACACTTATGGCCACAAGCTAAGTTTGGCGTAGGGCCAGTCGTGGAACATGGTTTCTACTACGATATCGATCTTGGAGATACAAAAATCTCTGAGGATGACTTTAAGAAAATTGAAAAGGAGATGCGTGGTATTATTGCGCGTAATTTCCCCTTTGAACGTAGTGAGAAGAACGTTGATGAAGCAATTGATTGGGCAAAAGAGCGTGGCCAGCCATACAAAGAAGAGCTTTTGAATGATCTTCGTCGTGCGGGTACGACTATTGCCAAGGATCTTGATGCGGCTGAGCTAGGGCTGGCTGCAGAGGGTGATGCAGCTGTTGAGCATGTTTCGTTCTATACTGATGGTGACTTCACTGACCTTTGTCGCGGTCCACACGCTGATAGCACAGGTAAGGTAGGGGCATTTAAACTGATGCGTGTTGCTGGTGCTTACTGGCGTGGTAATGAGAAAAACCCGCAGATGCAGCGTTTGTACGGTGTGGCGTTTGCAACTCAAGAAGAGCTTGATAAGCATTTGAAGGTGCTCGAAGAGGCAAAAGCTCGTGATCATCGCCGCTTAGGCAAAGAGCTCGATCTTTATACGATGTCTCCGCTTGTTGGTGCGGGGTTACCACTCTTTACCCCTCGTGGGACAGTACTTCGCGAGAAGGTGGCACAATTCTCTAATCAGCTCCGTGAAGCACGTGGCTTTACTAAGGTGTGGACACCAAACATTACTAAGACTGCACTTTATGAAACGAGTGGGCATTGGGCTAAGTTTGGCGATGAGTTATTCTTGGTTACGAGCCAAGAGACTGATGACAAAATGGCGCTCAAGCCAATGAACTGTCCGCACCATACGCAGATTTATGCAAGCCAGCCGCGTAGCTACCGTGACATGCCGGTACGATTTCTTGAGACTACTACAGACTATCGTGACGAAAAGACAGGCGAGCTAGGGGGCCTTAACCGTGTGCGCTCACTAACACAAGACGATAGCCACGTATTTGCGCGTCCGGATCAGATTGAGCAAGAGATTGATGGGCTGCTTGCGAGTGCGCGCGAACTTTACCAGACGATTGGCATGCAGCTTCGTGTACGTTTGAGCTACCGTGATAATGGTGATGGTTACTTGGGTGATATGGACTTATGGCAGTCGGCGCAAGCACAACTCAAGTCTGCAGTTGAGAAAAACCAGCTCGAATATTTTGAACAGGATGGCGAAGCGGCGTTCTATGGTCCGAAGATTGACTTTATGGCGACAGACGCAATTGGTCGTGAGCACCAAGTCGCTACCGTGCAGCTCGACTTTGTGCAGCCTGGTCGTTTTGGACTGGTGTATACGAGCGAGGATGGTGCGAAGCAGCGGCCGGTGATGATTCACTGTGCCTTGCTTGGTAGTATTGAGCGATTCTTGAGTGTATTCATTGAACATACAGGTGGCTGGTTCCCATTCTGGGCTGCGCCTGAACAGGTGCGAATTTTGACGATTAATGACACCGTAAAACCTTATGTTGATGAAATTGCATCAGTGTTATCAGAGGTGGTGGTAATGAAGCCTGTGAAATATAATGAAGTACGATTTACAACGGATGACCGTAACGAGAGCCTTGGTAAAAAAATCCGTGAAGCTACAGCCATGAAGATCCCGGTACAACTTATTGTTGGACCTAAAGATATGGAGGCGCGCGAGGTGAGCGTGCGCACGCAAAAGGGTGAGGAGAAGGTTGCTCTGGATGCACTCGCTGACTATTTAAAGGCGCTGTAAGTGGATAATCTCGAATACGAGAGAACCATACGCGAACGCGTCTATCAACTGATGCGCGATCTTCCTAATGACAAAGTAACAACATATGGTGATTTGGCTGCGATGGCTGGATCACCTCGTGCAGCGAGAATTGTTGGAGGTATCGCGCATCAAGGGCCAGAAGATTTGCCTTGGCACCGACTTGTTAACGCGCAGGGTGGGCTTGCGGTTGGGTTTCACGGCGGTCAGGCAGTGCAGAAGCAGCTCCTTGAGCAAGATGGTATTGAATGTGATGAAAACTGGCGTATAAGTAATTTTGGAGACCGACGATGGCGACCAGCCGATTTCGATCAGAACTTCCGCTTATTCTAATTGTTGGGCCTACCGCAAGCGGTAAGACGGCGCTTGGGATAAAACTAGCGAAGCAATATGACGGTGAGATTATCTCAGCTGATTCTCGCGCGATATATAGAGACTTGTCTATTGGAACGGCTAAACCAACGCTTGAGGAGCAGGACGGGATACCGCATTGGGGTATTGATCTTGTTAACCCAGGTGAACGATTTACAGCATCGGATTTCCAGCGTTATACAAATAAGAAGATTGCTGAAATCAGAGCTCGTGGCCGTCTGCCAATAATTGTTGGTGGTACAGGGCTGTATGTTGATGCAGTCATGTATAAATTTGAATTCCCGAGCGAGGGGAATGACGTAGCGCACCGCGATTCTTTAATGGCGTTAAGTCTCGACGAGCTCCATGAGTATTGTTTAAAAAACGACATTAAGTTGCCAGAGAACAAAAAGAATAAGCGATATGTTGTAAATAATATACTTCGTAATGGGCGTGTTTTAAAGAGAAAGCACGAGCTTGATTCAAATACAATTGTTGTCGGAATATCTACAGAAAGAGATACTTTGAGAAGCCGAATAGAAAAGCGTGCAGCTGTTATTTTTCACGATGGTGTTATTGAAGAAGCTCAAAATGCTGCAGCAAAATACGGCTGGAGTAATGAAGCGATGACAGGGAATATCTATCCACTAATCCATGACTATTTGGAGGGTAAACTTGCTATGGATGAGCTTGTACAGAAGTTTATTGTTCGGGATTGGCAATTAGCGAAGCGCCAGCTTACTTGGCTTAAACGGAATGAGCACATTTATTGGGCAAACCTTGATGAGGCGTACACGTATCTTACTCGACGACTAGATGAGCTGAGTAATCTGTGATACCATACGTACAGAAGGGGATATAAGGGATGATTGATGCATTATTTGGTTCAAAAACTCGTGTGAAATTGTTGCATCTCTTTTTGAATAATCCGGGTAAGGCTTTTTACGTTCGAGAGATAACTCGGCTTATTGGTGAGCAAATTAACTCGGTTCGTCGTGAGCTTTCTAATATGCTTGATGTGGGCATCATTACAAGCAAAAACACGGATAATAAGCTTTACTACGAAGTGAATCAGCGCTACGACTTCTATGTGCCACTTCGAGCAATCTTCGCAGATCAGAAGTCCGAGCCTCTTAAGAAAGATGCAAAGTCGAGTGAATGGCAGAAGACTATCAAAGAACTTGCTGGCCTTAGGGTGGCGGTTATAGCTGGGGTGCTCGTTGATGGATCGGCAAGCGGAGTAGACTTGCTGCTTGTAGGCGACTTACCTGAGAAAAAAGTCCAATCAGCAATTCATGCGATTGAATCGGCTGAGGGAAGGGAGCTTGCTTACAGTATTCTGACCTATGACGAGTTCTATTACAGGCTCAGTGTCCATGATCGTTTCATCAATGACATTCTCAATAACAAGCATGCCGTATTGACCGATGTTGATGAGATATTAAGTAAATAAATTAAGGAACAATATGTTTGATTTAGAGTATAAGGGTGGTAATACAGTAGTCTTCTCAACTAAGAAGGTTTCGTTAACAACTGACCCTAAGCTCTCTCTTGTAGGACTTAAGGATATTAAGACAAAAGACGAGGTGGAACTTGCAACTGAGAGCCGTTTTAGTGTGAATAACCCTGAGGCGCGTATTATTATTGATAGTCCGGGTGAATATGAGGTTGGTGATTTCACCATTCATGGCGTTGCGGCAACTCGCCATATCGATACTCCAGAGCAAGAGAGGCTCTCTACTATGTACCGCGTTGAATGTGGCGATGTGAAAGTTGCAGTTCTTGGTAATATTGACGGGAAGCTTGATGACGACCAGCTGGAAGCAATTGGTGTTGTTGATATTCTTATTATCCCCGTCGGCGGCGGTGGCTATACGCTTGATGCAACGAGCGCGGCTGCATTGACCCGTTCAATCGAGCCGAAAGCCGTGATCCCAGTGCATTATGCGGACGCGACATTGAAGTATGAAGTGCCACAAGACCAGCTTGCAACATTTGTGTCTGAGCTTGGTGCGCCTGTTGAAGCGACTGCAAAATATAAGATTAAGTCGAGCGCGTCTCTACCAGCTGTACTTACGGTGATTGAACTTACTCGTAGTTAATACGAGTAAGGTTACTCAAAAAATACCGCCGCAGTTAACTGCGGCGGTATTTTGCTTTATAAGCAGTGCTTATTTAGCGGTAGCTAGGATACCCTTCTTCTTGAGGGTACGGATAGCTTGAGTAGAAAGGGTCATAGTAACCTTCTGGCCGTCTACAACGAATGTCTTCTTTTGAAGATTTGGCTTAAAAACGCGCTTTGTACGGCGCAAAGAGAAGCTGACATTGTGGCCGAATTGTTTGCCCTTACCGGTGAGTTCACAGCGTGCTGCCATAGTTGATCTTCCACTTACACTTAATTTTATAACAATCCTTTATAGTATACGCTCATCAAGCATCTTCGTCAAGGGGTAGCGTGTGCTACAATAAGGGGAATGGAAATCGTATATCTTGTTACTGTTTTAGGGGTTATTCTTGTCTCAATGATGCTTCATGAACTCGCGCATGGGTTTATTGCATTAAAGTTGGGTGACGAGACGGCACGACTGCTAGGCAGATTGTCATTTAATCCGCTCAAACACATTGATCCGTATATGACAATCGGTCTGCCGATGATGATTGTTATTCTTAATCTGTTAACGGGGGCGAATATGCCGGTATTTGGTGGTGCAAAGCCGGTTCCGGTTAATTCATCAAACCTACGTAGTGAGTGGAGTATGGCACTTGTCGCCATTGCTGGTCCACTGGTTAACCTTGTGCTAGCATTCTTGTTTTTCGCTATTCTTATAGGCTTTAATGTTGCACCTCAAAGTCTTGCGGGAGTTGTTTTGTTTACTGCGGTGAAGGTGAATTTAGGCTTCTTCGCCTTTAATATTATTCCAATTCCACCGCTTGATGGATCTCGAGTCCTGTATGCACTTGCTCCTGATTTTGTACGCGAGCTTATGGATATGATTGAACGATATGGTACGATGCTTATTTTAATGATCGTACTTCTATTTAATCAGGGGATTATGCTTTATATGAGCAATGCGATTAATGCTATTGTGGCAATGTTTGCTCGTATCCTTGGCGCAGCATAGTAAGCTGCGGTATACTATGTATAGTCCTCATCTTCTAAGGGCGCATATGATTTTCCTAATATCATAGATTCGGGATTTCAATATTTTTCGTTCCCGTGGGAGCGATGTGAGATTTCCCACCTTGCAGTAATGCGGGGAATATCTAGCGCCCAACAAGGAGAAATGAGGACTTTTAGGTACCCTAAAGGGTACTTTTCGTCTATAATAGGGGAGTCAGCTTGTTGGACGGTCGCTAGCGCAAGCTAGAGGAAAGTCCGGGCAGTGTAGGATACGACAGCCGCTAACGGCGGCCGGGGGTAACCCTAGGGAAAGTGCCACAGAAACGAAACCGCCTCGTAAGGAAATGGCGTCTTTGAGCGCCAAGGCCGGAGAGGTAAGGGTGAAAGGAGTGAGGTAAGAGCTCACAGCGACGTATGGTAACATGCGGAGGAGGTAAACCCTGTCGGCTGCAAGGAGGAGCATACACTAGAGTGATCCGCTCGTATGATCCGATAACCGCTTGAGCGTGCCAGCAATGGCGTGCCTAGATAGATGATCGTTCTCGACAGAACCCGGCTTATAGACAAGCTGTACACCAAAAACCACCCGGTATCGGGTGGTTTTTGGTGTACTATGTGGCTATAGAAGACTACTTAGTAACTTCTTTAACGATCGCTGCAAACGCTTTCGGATCGTTTACTGCTAGGTCAGCGAGAACCTTACGGTCAAGCTCGACCCCAGCGGTGCGAAGGTTTGCGATGAAACGGCCATAAGTCGTACTGTTTTCTCGAGCAGCCGCGTTGATGCGGGTGATCCATAGACCGCGAAGATCGCGCTTTTTGTTGCGACGGTCGCGGTATGCGTACTGCAATGCGCGTACAACTGCCTGCTTCGCAAGGCGGAAGCTGCGTGTACGATTATGCTGCATGCCTTTAGCGGCTTTTAGTACCTTTTTGTGCTTAGCGTGTGCTGGAACTCCTCGTTTTACGCGCATACTAGACTCCTAACGCTCGTTTAACGTTTTTTGCCATACTGCCGGTAATAGTAGCGGT
>Ga0157371_10001077_pt1 | contig 29571 bp, 25 predicted proteins | sample C45metaG_FD_113462 | JGI IMG/M metagenome (GOLD analysis project Ga0157371, IMG submission 113462) | Corn rhizosphere microbial communities from Kellogg Biological Station, Michigan, USA - C4-5 metaG | ecosystem: Host-associated > Plants > Roots > Rhizosphere > Soil | place: USA: Michigan... | reverse complement strand
TGCTCGTGCGCTGGATATTCCGGTGGTCGGCCTCGATTTGCTGGTACCAGCCGCGGACCAGCCCGAGTACGTGTTCATCGAGGCCAACGAGCGCGCAGGCCTGGCCAATCACGAGCCACAGCCGACGGCAGAGCGTTTTATCGACCTGCTGTTCCCGCTGAGCCATGGGGTTGGGGATTGATACACCCTAGATTAATGCTATCCCGCAAATAAACCTCGGGTTAGCTAGAGGTGCGCTGGGTATGCCGCTCGAAATCATCCCGGGCGGCTAACTCCCCAAATGGTTATTATCCTAAAAGATGCAGACCGGTAAATTTGAGAATGCTGACTTCTGCTTAACCAATTAAAACAGAAAACTCACTCGATATCCTTTGGCTGCCTTAGCGTGACTGAAAGCGCGCAGCACAAAGCGAGTGGTATCCAGATAATAAACCAGCTTTCATTGGGGCGAGAAAGGAAATTACCACCCTCTGTAAGCCCAGCCCCTATTCCATAGACCAAAAGCGCAGAACCAATCTGAACACTGGCATTAGATTTAAATTTCAAGCAACTGTAGAACACGAATGCATACATTACCGACCAGATTATCAGACCGATTAAACCCAGCTCCAAGAGTACAGCGAGTTCAACATTATGTGGATCATGGAGGAGCATACCTACACCAGGAATATCGTAAATGAATCTACTATCATAACCACCACCCAACCAAAGGTGGCCACTTGCCTTATCGATCGCGTCCATCCACAGTTGTGGGCGAAAGGAGACTCCACGCCCTAACAGCAACTCAGGCATCAGGGAAGTGGCTAACAGCGCTGCAAAAAATAAGGACATCACAAGGTAAACTGCTCTACGACCACTCACTAGCAGCATCCAGAAGCTGGTGAGAACCAATGCCATCAGCGGAGTTCTTGAGCCCGTAGCTAACAGGGCGATGAGCAACACTGATGCTAACAAAATAGGGATAATATCGTACCGCTCATTGCATGATAACCAAGATGCCACCCAGTAGGTACATAGAAATCCGAGAACATGTGAGGTTAGCAATGGATTGCGCAGCGCTCCAGTGCCGATCATACGACCGCCTGGTTGGCCATCCAACCAAAACAGGACAATATTTATAAGTGCTGCTATTGCGCCAATTGCGGCACCCAACCTTAACGTCTGCATTAATAGATGTTCGCTTTTCAAAGCAACCATACATAAACCTATAAACAGAATAAATACGTATACAGGCCGTTTCAAAAGACTTCCCACACCTACATCACTGCTGCTCCACGACAAGCTAATAGCTATCCAAATAGTGAGACAAAGATAGGCTTGAATCGAGGGCTCTTTAAGTACTGGCAGAGCCCGGGCTGGATTATTCAGCACACAAAAGAATACTGGCGCCACAATCAGAGCGTAATAAAATCTTGTATAAAGACTACCATCCTCAAGCCAAAACAGGCCGGTTAGTAAGACTAGAAAGCCACTCGTTAACCATCGCTTTATAGTGAACTCTTGTACTGAATTGCGTAGCGCGCCAATACGCTCTTTCATAACTCACACACTTTTGGTCTATCCATAAAGCTAGCTATTCTAAAGCATTAACGCGCCGACAGCTGCACATTCTGTTATCCGTAGCTTTGATACCACTCACTGCCCCCTCACGAAACAGACGCATGGATTGAGATGCCTAGCGGCAGGATCCCTCAATCGGACAATCACCAGAGAATCAGGAAACCCTCATCGCCATCGCAGGTCAGCATGTAACAGAAGCCTGATTTTTACCGTCCGTTACCTGCCTCAAACATTCACCAGAGGCTCACGCCGCTCGACGGCCCATCCCTGTCATAGATGGAGACCCCATGTCGCAAATTCCAGAACCCGACCTTGAGTACATGCAGAAAGTCCTGCTGGAAATGCTCGCCATTCCAAGCCCAACCGGCTTTACCGACACCATCGTGCGCTATGTCGCTGAGCGCCTTACCGAAATCGGCATTCCCTTCGAAATGACCAGGCGCGGCACCATTCGCGGTACTCTCAAGGGTCGCCGCGACAGCCCGGACCGTGCGGTCTCTGTGCATCTGGACACCATCGGCGCCATGGTGCGTGAGGTCAAGGACAACGGTCGCCTGTGCCTGACCGCCGTGGGCTGCTGGTCCAGCCGCTTCGCCGAGGGCAGCCGCGTCAGCGTGTTCAGCGACCATGGTGTTTATCGTGGTAGCGTTCTGCCGCTTTTGGCCTCTGGGCACGCCTTCAATACCGAAGTGGACCAGATGCCGATTTCCTGGGATCACGTCGAGTTGCGCCTCGATGCGCTGGTCGCCAGCCGCGCCGACTGCGAAAGTCTAGGGGTGTCGGTGGGCGACTTCGTGGCCTTCGACCCATTGCCCGAATTCACCGAAAGTGGCCATATCAGCGCCCGCCACCTGGACGACAAGGCCGGCGTCGCCGCCCTGCTCGCCGCGCTCAAGGCAGTAGTTGAAAGCGGCCAGGAGCCGCCCATCGACTGCCACCCATTGTTCACCATCACCGAAGAAGTCGGCTCCGGCGCAGCGGCAGCCCTGCCTTGGGACGTAAGCGAATTCGTGGGCATCGACATCGCCCCGGTCGCCGCCGGCCAGCGCTCCACCGAGCACACTGTCAGCGTCGCCATGCACGACTCCGGTGGCCCCTACGACTATCACCTGTCCCGGCAACTGCTGCGTTTGGCGAGCGAGAATGAAATCCCGGTACGCCGAGACCTATTCCGCTACTACCACAGCGATGCCCAGTCCGCCGTTACAGCCGGTCACGACATCCGCACTGCGCTGATCGCCTTCGGCTGCGACGCGACTCATGGCTACGAGCGTACCCACGTCGACAGTCTCGCCGCTCTCTCCCGCCTGCTAGGCGCCTACCTGCTTAGCCCGCCTGTATTCGCCAGCGACGCACAGCCGGAAAACAGCTCCTTGGAGCGCTTCAGCCACCAGCTGGAACACGATGCGCAAATGGAAACAGACACCAGGGTGCCAGCCGTCGATAGCCTGGTAGGTAATAGAGAGAGAGAAGGTTAGTGTGGGGTTTCGTAAGTAAGAGTCACAATTTGCGATCCAGCGCATCTGCTGCTCGGGCGACGCTCGCCAAGATATCCTCGGCTTTTCGATACCAACGAAAAGGTCGAGGGCTGGCGTTGTAAGTGGACAGGTAATATTCAATCGACTCCTCCAGATCCTGGACGCTGGTATGTGACTGACGCTTGATCCATTTCTCGCTCAACGTCGAGAAAAAGCGCTCTACCAGATTCAACCAAGATGCTGAGATCGGTGTGAAATGCACCTGATAACGTGGATGAGCAGCAAGCCAAGCTTTCACCTTGTGAGTCTTGTGGGTCGCATAGTTGTCCCATCACCAAATGAACAGGCATGTCCTCTGGCACATTGGCATCCACCTCTTTCAAAAAGGCCAGAAATTCGCTGCTCCTGTGGCGACGTTTCAATCGCCCTATCACTTCACACGTTGCGATATCCAGTGCTGCGAATAATGATGTAGTCCCGGGACGCTTGTAATCATGAGTGCGGGTGACGGGTTTTCCTGGCGCTAAAGGCAATCCGGGCTGGGTGCGGTTCAGGGCCTGAATCTGGCTTTTCTCATCGATGCACAGCACTAGAGCTTTTTCTGGCGGGTTGAGATAGAGCCCCATAATATCGTGAACCTTGTCCACAAACAGCGGATTGGTCGAGAGCTTGAAGGTCTTCTCTAGATGAGGTTTCAAGCCGAAGGCATGCCAGATCCGCATGACACTGGCAGGTGAAATCCCGGTCACCTGACTCATCGGCCGAATGCTCCAATGGCTGGCATCCTCAGGCTTTGATTGCAGAACCTGATTAACCACGGCCTGTACTTGCTCATCAGTAATGCTACGAGGCCTGCCTGAGCGATGCTCGTCATTTAACCCATCGAGTCGCAACCGGCTAAAACGTACTCGCCAGCGCGAAACCGTGTGCACGCCAATACTGAATCTATTGGCGATCGAAGTGCCTGACTCTCCATCAACGCATGCCAGAATTATTTCAGCTCGAATACGGGATTCGGCTGGCCCTTTACGCCGCCGAGAGCGGCGAAGCAATTCGACACGCTCTACGTCACTCAATTCGATAGGGGAAGCAGGACGGCCAGTTCTCATATCGTTGCTCCGGTGCTTTTCTGATGCTGAAAGCCTAGACCAAAATATGAGCGTTATTTGCGAAACACCACACTAGAGTTTGTCTGAAAAGTCAGCCCGCAAGCATTTCTCGATACAGGCCAGTGTAACCATGGCTTTGAAGCTGCTCGCCAGTTTGTCGTATCGCGTACAGAGCCGACGTTTTTGCTTGAGCCAACTGAATAGCCGTTCTATCACGTTACGCTTTTTATACTGTGTCCTGTCGAACAGTCGAGGCAGGCCTGGTCGAGGCTTGCGATGCATCTTGCGCAAAGGAATGATCGGGTGCATACCATAGCGATCACAGTACTGACGCAGCATCTGGCTGTCATAGCCCTTGTCCGCAAGTACGTATCGGCAACGCTTACGCGGACGACCCTTGCTGCCCGACAGGCTGATCTGCTCCAGTAACGGCATAAAGTAGCGCGAATCGGCTTCTTCACCGGGCGACAGCATGGCGGCCAGCGGGAAGCCGTTGCTGTCGCAGGACAGATATATTTTGGTGATCAATCCGCCTCGGCTACGGCCGAGGCAGTGGTGTTGCGGTTCCTGCGCCCCCTTTTTTTCCAGCACCGCTGGCCGCTCGGGTAGCTCGAATGGAAGTCGAATCAACCATCCAGGTATCCAGATCGATAAAGCCATCTTCATGCAAACGAAGGTGTAAGTGGCGCAACACCTGCTCGAAAGTGCCGTTGTCACGCCATTGTCGGAAGCGCTGCTAAACGGTTTTCCAAGGCCCAAAGCGCTCTGGAAGATCCCGCCACTTGGCACCTGAGCACAGGATCCAGAAGATAACGTTAAGCATCTGACGATCATCGCACCTTGGACGCCCCATGCGTTGAGGAGGGGAAACAATGGCTTCGATCATTGGCCAGCGCTCGGCCTGCCATGACGGCCCTCCCGGCAACCAGAGCGCATCATTTTAGCCAAGACGACTTTTCAGACAAAACCTAAGAGCTGGCGGTCGTTGCGATGCATAAAATAGCTACAGTTTCCAAACGGTAAGGCCTGCAAGCCTCCGTGCACATTTGCAAGGTTGTAAATTATTATTAAGCACTTCCCTTACCAGAGAAAATTAAAATAAAATCAACAACCTAGGGGCGATCATCGCTTCAGAAAAACTCTAGTGGACACGCGTCTTTGCTTCAACAAAAATTCTAAACCCCAGCGACCATTCGCACAATACAACGCAGGCATAAATAGATATCCAACCTGAGGAAATATATTTAGCACAAAAAATCAAATACGAGCCATAAAAAATGAGCAAAAAATAATTGAAAAAATATTTATATCTTGCAGCACTACTAACCATTTCCCCAAAAAACTTTGCGGACGCGAACAATAACCAAACCCATACATTCCCTTCTTACAACAGAGACTCCACGCAATCTTTTTATGAACCAACCGTTGGAACAAAACAAGTAATTTACTCTGCAAATCACCTTCCAGCCGTGTTCTCTGGAAGGCCTTTTAAAAAAGATCTAATTGTAGCAAGCGATATAGGAACTAACGTATCGAGATACAGTTCAAATGGTAAATTACTATGGAGAGCGACAACTTACCCCAACACAGTGAGAGCAATTGATATTTCCGAAAACAGCGTCATAGCCTATGCAGGAGATGAAATGCTGAAAATTGACCTAGACACGGGAAAAATATTAAACACCAAAAAAACTGGTCAGCTTTTTTTATTTAACAAAAAAATCGGAAGCTATACCCTAAGAGGGCTTGATGATTCCGGCAGGGGCGTAATATACATCAACGACAAGAAGCTCCCATATAAAACAAAGTGGGCCAGAGACGCAATAATAAACCACAAAAAACTATACGTAGCCGACACCTTTGGCTATCGAGTAGCAGTGTTCGATTTAAAAAGCTTAAAATTTCTTTACAAGAAAGATTTTTACTATCCCAATGATCTAGTCTTAATCAAAAACCGTGTAAAAGTCGTAGAAGAGCACGGCAACAGAATTATTGATGTAGACTCTGGGAACATAGAGTTTTCATGCCCTCTCTGGGCTTATATGCAAAATAAAATCAGCATAGAAAAAATTGAACCCGAGGTAGTTAAACTAAATAGCGCGGAAGGCATCGGAAGATGCGCAAGAGAGTACATGGGGGAAAACACTCTATACTCACCTAATGGAGCAGTATATTTTGAAGACGAGCTAATCATAGCTGACACAGACAATCACCGAATAATTGCCATCCAAGAAGGAAAAGTAGTATCAGAGATACTCAATATAAATAATCCAGTCCGAATAATCCTTACAAAGGCTACAGCACCATAACCACAAAAGAACCCTGAAGCACATAGAACTCAACGATTGAAATATTGCAACATCAAACATGATCCAAACTAAACAGGCAAGCTCTACAAAGCCCGCAGCTCAAGCTATGCCATATAAAACTACAAACCAGTTGCAACCTAAATTTCCTGACAGGTAGTCTCGCAATAACTCAAAACCAAATCCGATTCACCAACCAAAAGAATGAATATCTAGAAAAACATTTGATTAAAGCAATGGGCCTTGAAATTAAAGAAAAATTCAAACTTGAGCTAAAACATCCTACGCAACCGATCTAGCGCTAAATTATGATCTGACAAATAAAAATCAAGGCCCTTTATTGCCATCTCGCTTCACATACATCCAATCGACAATATCACCCTCAGGCTTATAGCCGCAGACTGCCTCACGTAGTAACTGACGAACGAGATCGTAATCATCTTGTTCTACTGCACTTAGCAATCTGGCTAGTACGACCTTGAAATCGCTCCATGATAAGTGCTCCTCATTGGCACGCATGATCATCGCGTGATCCGTTGGACTCACATTGTCACCAATTAAGAGTTCCTCATAGAGCTTTTCACCTGGGCGTAAACCTGTGAACTCGATTGAAATATCACCGTGTGGATTTATCTCCGAGCACACGCTTAAACCAGTAAGATGGATCATCTTCTCGGCCAGATCGGCAATCTTCACGGGTTGCCCCATATCCAGCACGAATACATCTCCGCCCTGCCCCATGGCACCAGCCTGGATAACAAGCTGTGCAGCCTCGGGAATGGTCATGAAATAGCGGGTTATATTGGGATGAGTAACCGTAACAGGTCCACCCTTGCGGATCTGTTCATAAAAGCGCGGAATTACCGAGCCAGATGAACCTAGTACATTGCCGAAGCGTACCATGGTGAAGCGGGTGTTGTTGACCTGGTGAACCTGCTCCTTGTCCTGAAAAAGTATCGGCGCACTTTCCTGACTTAGTGCCTGAAGAACCATCTCCGCCAGGCGTTTGGTGCTACCCATTACGTTGGTAGGACGTACGGCTTTGTCAGTAGAAATCAGTACGAAATGCTCGACCCCTGCACGTAAGGCAGCTTGCGCCGTATAAAGCGAACCTAGCACATTGTTCAGAACGCCTTCGGCGATATTGTGCTCGACCATTGGGACATGTTTATAAGCCGCTGCATGGTAAACGGTATTAACCGTCCAGGTACGCATTAGCTCGCACAGGCGCTCTTGGTTGCGCACAGAACCCAGAATCGGTATCAGACGCACCCTTAAAGATTCTCGGCGTATCCGCTGCTCGAGCTCGGAATGAATGCTGTAGAGATTGAATTCGCTATGCTCGAACAACAGCAATACTTTTGGGTCAGTAGCCATGATCTGGCGGCAAAGCTCAGAACCAATGGATCCGCCTGCCCCAGTGACCATAACCACTTGCCCGCGGATGCAGCGCTCGAACAGCACCTGCTGAGGTGGAACAATATCGCGCCCAAGAAGGTCGGCAATATCAACTTCCTGAACGTCCTCCACCTTCACACGGCCACTGGCTAAATCCATGAACCCAGGTACGGTTCGGACATGCAGCGGATATTGCTCCAATGTTTCCAATACTTGCCGTCTGCGCGTACGGCTCGCTGACGGCAATGCGAGGAGAATTTCAACGGCTCCGGTCTCATCGATCATCTGCTGTATATGCTTGGGCGAGTACACTCGTAAGCCGGCAATCACACGATTGTAAATATTGTGATCATCATCAATGAAGGCGACCGGACGCATGCCACGTCCCATGCGCAAAGCAGCAGCCAATTGATTGCCAGCCGCACCTGCACCATAGATGGCCACCTGTGGCAACCGACTGTCACGCCCACCAAATCTCGACGGCTGCTCGGGCGAAAACCAGTCACCAACGAAGTAATGACGCATGCATAGACGTAAGCCTCCGACCAGCATGATGCTCAACCACCAGTAGTTGAATACCATGGACCGAGGAATCATCGCAGGTGCATCGCGGTACCAGTACACCGCCAAGGCAAGAGTAAGGGTGGACAAGCTGACAGCTTTGACGATTGCGATGAGTGCATCACTACCCAGATAACGCATGACCGCACGATACATACCAAAGCGAATGAACAAAGGTATCGATACTAGGGGTACTGCAGCAAACAACCAGAGATGTCCGCTGAATGGATGGATTTCCTCCATATCTCCCAGACGCACTACGAATGCCAACCAAAGAGCAGCCCATAGCAACACGATATCCATGGCTATCTGGATCAGCCGCTTGTAGCGCCGTGGAAGGCGAACCAAGCGTTCTCTTAGTTTGTCAGCTAACCTCAACACAACAACGATACCTCATATCCTTTGAATGGCTAAGACCACAAAAACAGGTATTAGACAAACATCTTCCAATCGAAGATTTCGATTACGCCTCTGCAAAGCATAATAGAAGGCGAAAACTCCAAAACAGATTGAGAATCGAAACTCTCAAAACAAATAATGAAAGTCCGCTTACTTTTAAAACCCTGCAAATATTTCATTAAAGGTTTTTATAACCCGCTCCTGCTCTCGCTCAGTCATGTTCGATCCTGAGGGCAGGCAAATACCATCTGCGAAAACCTGGTCACTGACTGAATTATTTTCGTTATGAGGAAAGTATTCGCACTCTGCAAAGAGCGGCTGCAGGTGCAGTGGCTTCCATATTCTGCGTGCCTCGATACGGTGCTCTGCCATCCGCTCGATAAAGCGCTGAGCATCAACAGCCCCCTCTGTATCGAAAACACCACAGCTGAGCCAGCGTGTAGAACGCCCAAAAGAAGCCTCTGGCATCCAACTGAAGTCGCCCCCCCCCATGCCACTATCACGATAGCGTTCGAATACGGCACGGCGCTGATCGACTCGATCTTCCAGAACCCGCAACTGGCCACGACCGATGCCAGCCAATACGTTACTCATGCGGTAGTTGAAACCGATACTCGTATGCTGATACCAAGGTGCAGGATCTCGCGCCTGCGTAGCATAAAACCGTGCTTTCTCAATAAGTGCAGCGTCATCCGATACCAGCATTCCACCACCGGATGTGGTGATAATCTTGTTGCCGTTGAAAGAATAAATGCCGAGTTTGCCAAAGGTACCACTCGCTCGCCCTTTATAGCTGGCTCCCAGAGACTCGGCCGCATCTTCGATCAGTGGTACGTTATACTTTTCACAGATAGCGACAATAGGGTCGAAATCCGAGCTCTGACCATACAGATTGACGACAATCACGGCCTTGGGAAGACACCCATCCCGAGCGGCCTTCTCCAAGCCGCGCTGCAATGCGGCAGGTGACATATTCCAGGTTTCCGGCTCGGAATCGATGAAAACTGGCACAGCCTTTTGGTAAAGGATAGGGTTGGCACTTGCGACAAAGGTAAGGCTGGAACAAAAAACCTTATCCCCCTCCTCCACGCCCAGAAGAATAAGCGCAAGGTGAATGGCTGCAGTGCCTGAACTCAGCGCAGCCGCGTGGCCAACACCGACTTTTTCTGCCAGCTCTCGCTCGAAGGCATCGACATTGGGGCCAAGGGGGGCGATCCAGTTAGTATCGAAGGCCTGGTTGATGAACGACAGCTCCTGATCACCCATATGGGGGGTAGACAGAAGAATAGGTAGCTCAAGATCACGAGCGCGTACCAGCTTTACTGGGCGCCCCGCAGTGTCGAGCACTGGGATGTGATTCACATCGTGCTGTTTCATCAGATCGAGAATCTGCTCTCTATCCGTTCCCTCGAGCGCGGTAATCGGCGCCTTTTCCGGCAGTTCGAGCTTCACCTCCTCCAGTGCTACGCCCGCGAGCAGCAGGCGACGCAAATCACCATCGGTAATGGTGCGAACCAGGCGACCGTCCTCATCCACCAGTAACAGAATTTCGGCGCTGCCTTCATCCATGCGGGCCAGCAACTCTCGCAGGCAAAGCCCCTGACGAATAATGATGCGTTGTAGTTCAATCATCACAAAGAAACCTTAGCTGGAACACCAATCAAAGTAGCGCCGGCAGGTGCGTCGCGTGTCACCACAGCTCCGGCACCAATACGAGCACCCTTTCCAATACGAATACCGGGCAGGATCACTGCCCCACTGCCCACCAGCACCTCATCATCAAGCCTTACTCCGCCGCCCAGAGTGGCATTCGGTGCAACGTGGCAACACTCTCCAACCTGACAATCATGATCAACGACAGCACCATGATTGACGATCGTAGACCGACCGATAATTGAATCCGGCCCAATAACTGCGCGCGCCGCGATAAAGCAACCCTCCGCTACCTTGGCACTCGTTGCAATACTTGAATGAGGATGCACGACAGTGAACCAGCCCAGAACATGATTCTGGAGCAATGTCAGCAGCCGGCGCCGAACAGCGTTCTCACCAATGGCTAGATGGCCATAAGATGGCAATTCGGTCAGAGCGGGCTGGAGCTCGATCTCATGCCCTAGTAAATATTCACCGGCCCGAGAGGGATCACCATCAAACAGGAGAACGGATCGTCCGTCCCGAATGTATGCGTCCAGGATCACCTTGCCGTGCCCACCGGCGCCGAGAATGAAGTGATCAGTAAGCATTGCATTTGAGCAACAAGTCACGGCTCAGGGGGAGCCTCCCGAGCAACTCGGTAATCCGCTTACCGGCATCCCCGTCGCCATACACGTTCTTTACGGTAACCCGACCACTAGCGAGGATATGATTCAGCGCGTCCCTTATCGCAGGCGCATCGACTTCGACATCCACGACATTGTCACTACGCTCCCGCCCTCTTTGACGATCACCGACATTCACCACCGGAGTATGGAAACTAGCCGCTTCGATGATGCCGCTACTGGAGTTCCCCAGCATGACGTCGGCAACAGCGAGCCAATGGCAAAATTCTTCCCGCCGTAAGTGATTCACGACCTTAACATCAAGAGGAGGATCGGCCAGCACAGCACGAATTGCTTCCCCGCCGGCATCGGCATTAGGCATCAAAACCAGTGCTTGGAGGTCTACAACCAGCTCGATGCCGTTAAGCAATGTCCGCATTTGCAATTCGGCAAGCTCGGCGCTTTGCACTACGGGGTGAAAGATTACCAGCGCGATTGGGCGCAGAGCGTCGAACCCAAACTCAGCCGCCATCTCTTCGCGCTCGGGTATCCGAATGTCCATAAGACCATCAAGACCGGGAGCCCCAGTGACGAAAATGTTTTCCTCGCGCTCGCCCATTCGTATCAGACGATCGCGAGCATCGGCTGTGGCAGTGAAATGATAGTGCGCTAGCTTCGATATCGCGTGACGTATAGGTTCGTCGACGGTGCCTGAACGCTCCCCCCCATGGATATGAATGATAGGGACATTCAAATGAAGTGCCGCGATCGCTCCAGCCAACATTTCTCCCCGGTCTCCGAGAAGCACAACGATATCAGGCCGCCACCGCTCGAACGCCTCGACCATTCCTAGAATTTCCACACCAATGGCTTTGGCCATGACTGAGCCACGATCGGATCGAAGCTCTACGGGTATACGCGCAACGATAGAAACACCCGATGATTCAATTTCACGAATCGTGTCGCCGTACTGCGGATCCAAATGCATCCCAGTCGCCAGAATGCCTAGTTCCAGTTCAGCCTCGGCGTTGATCATCAATAACGTGGAACGCATGAGGCCAAAATCGGCGCGAGTCCCGGTAACGTAAAGAATTCGACGCATCAGTCGAGCATCTCCCACTGAAGCGTCGTCCCTGCAAGCATCGATTCGCGTGGCGAGCGACCAACAACCTGATCCAATGCCGCAGGTGGAATTCCATTGCCGGGGCGTAACAGGCAAAGATCTTGAGCGTTCAGAGGCTGCCCCAGCTGAACATCACACGCGAGGGAAACACTGCGCCGCACCAATGCACGAACAGGTAGTTCAGATGCCGTGGGTGCCTTTACATCGGAGCCCAATGCAACCTCGGCCACACGAATCTGCGCAACCAACTGCTCAAGCTCCTCTGGATCGAGCGAGGCCTGATGATCCGGGCCAGGTAACGTTTTATCCAACGTGAAATGCTTTTCTATCACGGTGGCCCCAAGCGCCACGGCAGCGGTCGAAACAGCCAGCCCTAGCGTATGGTCTGAATAACCGACTGGTAGCCCGGTGACCTTGGCAATTGTGTGCATAGCTCTGAGATTGACGTCCCGTGCATGCGCCGGGTAGTTGGATGTGCAGTGCAAGATACATAGCATACTGGACAAGGGATCTGTCAGGCCGAGGCTGGCTCGAGCATCTGCAATCACACTCACAGCCTCAACGACCTCTTCGAGAGAAGCCATTCCGGTGGAAAGAATCAAGGGAACATTCTTTTTCGCCAAAAAGCGCAGAAAAGGCCAATTGGTTATTTCACCAGACGGTATCTTGATTCTTCGCATGCCTGAGGCAAGAAGAAAATCGGCCGCCTCCTCGTCAAAAGGTGTAGACATGAACTCGATATCGAGCTCTTCACAGCGCGAGATCAGCGCATGATGCAGTTCTGGAGACATCTCCAGCTGCTTGAGCATCTCGAATTGATCGCCCTCACCTGTAGCTGCTTTCTGGTATGCAGCTTTCTCGGCGCCCCGTCGGACGAGTTTTTCAGCGGTAAAGGTCTGAAATTTCACGGCGTCCGCACCACAACGTGCCGCCGTTTCAACAAGCTTCAGAGCAAGCTCTGGCGAGCCGTTATGATTGACACCGGCTTCGGCGATAAAGAATGTAGTCATTGAAAAAATCCCGATCCCAACAAAAGCTGCTCCGCACGCAACCAGTCTTGCTCGGTGTCAATGTCTATGGACTCCAGCGCATCATCGAATAGCACCGCGTGAACGCCGGGAGGAGCAAAGCTGCGCGTTTCCATTAATACTGAGACATCAATCCAATATAGAGCCCCATTGATAGCAGCCGCAGCAGGTAACTCTTGGCTACGCTGCTTGGACTGACCTGGAAAGCAAGGTTGCATGCAGCCGTTAGCGTCCAGCCAATAAGTCCAATAAGGATGCTGTTCTACAGCCGTCACCCCTACAATCGCGGGAGATCCTAGATCAAGCAACCTCTGGGCTTCTCGCCAGCGATCCGCCCGCCTGAATGGCGTCGTTGGCTGTAGCACAGCCACTCGTTCGAAAGACTGCCCTCTTACCTGATATTCGTCTAAGGCATGCAATATCACATCAACAGTACCGGCCTCGTCAGTCGCAAGCTCCGGCGGCCTCATCCATGACAAGGACTCACCACAAGCACGAGCCACTCGAGCCACCTCTTGACAGTCCGTAGAAATCGATACCTCGTCGAATCCCGGATAGGCACGGGCAAACTCAAGAGACCACTGTATAAGCGGTTTTCCAGCAAAAGTGCGGGTATTTTTTCCTGGGACTCTTTTAGAGCCCGCCCGTGCAGGAATGACTGCAAGCGTTCGAGTCATAAAACACTGAAGCCTTTGATAACGGCAAGACCAACTGCTCCACTCCGCTCGGGATGAAACTGAGTGGCCATAACATTTTCACGCTGAACTGCCGCACACAACATATGCCCCCCATAATCGCACTCGGCCAACCGGTCGAATTCACGCGTCGGCGTAGCAACGAAGGAATGAACAAAATACACGGCAGGCGATTTTTCCTCGAGCGCTTGTAACATCGTTCCACGCCAGGCGCGCCCCTGCGGCGCGACCAAGTGATTCCAGCCAATGTGCGGAACACGTAACGGCTCACCGGAAAGGCTAACCTTTGGAACAGCTTGTACCTGCCCCGGCAAGATACCAAGTCCGGGGTGCTCTCCAAACTCTTCACTCGCATCGAAAAGGATCTGCATACCAACACAGATACCGAATAATGGCCGGCCGGCGTCGACAAACCGCTTGATAGCCTCATCGAAACCACGTGCTTTGATTTCACGCATACTGTCATGAAATGCGCCAACACCTGGCACCACCAGTTTATCTGCAAATCGCACCTGGGCAGGATCGTCAGTTACGAGAACATCGGCCCCACTGCGCTCGAAAGCACGAACGACGCTGAACAGGTTGCACATTCCATAGTCAAGAATTGTAATTTTATGATTAGGCATCTGGCATCATCGATGTGAATTTTCGTACTGGCAGTTCAGCCTCAAATGCGGAGCTTCTTATCTGCTCCAGAGATAAACGCTTGTAATGCAGCACGTCCGCCATGGCAACACCATCTGCCATCCCCTCACGAGCGGCCTCGACAAAATGGGTCAGCGTTCCCATACCGCCACTAGCGATAACAGGAACAGGCACCGCATTGCTGATTGAGCGAATAAGATCGAGATCAAAACCTTGCCGCGTTCCCTCGCGGTCGACTGAGGTGATAAGCAACTCGCCAGCGCCCAACTCGACGCCACGCATGATCCACTCCAAAACATCTAAACCCGTGCGCTCACGCCCATTATCAGTGTAGGCCTCCCATTTGGAAGGCCCAACCTGCTTGGCCTCAACAGACAGGACCATGGCCTGAGAGCCAAAACGCCTTGCTACCGCGCGTATGAGATCCGGGTTAGCCACAGCAGCAGTGTTGATGGCCACCTTGTCCGCCCCTGCACGCAGAATATCCCTTGCATCATCCACAGACCTAATACCGCCTCCAACAGTTATCGGTACAAAAACATCTCGAGCCGCTCTTTTGACGATATCATTCAGGCTATTTCGCCCATAAAGACTAGCAACTACATCCATATAGATAAGTTCATCAGCGCCTGCCTCATAGTAACGAACGGCATGCTCCTGCGGGTCCCCTACAACGCGCAGTCCTTCTAAGCGAACGCCTTTGATCAGGTTTTTACCTTTAATATCCAGGCGCGGAATAATTCGGAGATTTCTCATTTCTTGTCGTGCCAGATTGCATGCCGGAGCTTCCACTGATCTCCTTCCCATTTCCACAAGTGAGGTGAACGAAAATTATCTGTAAGACGAGTAAAGTAATCACGCGTCAACAGAGGCTGCTCAAACATTTTCGACGCCTCCGGAAACTCACTCTCAGGGATACTTAGGTATTTGAAAATCTCATCAGCAAAGCGCTCTGGAAACTCATGATCATAGCGCTTAACCAACGCTATACCTTCATCGCGCTCGATATCTCCAGAGCGTATTTCTTGCGCCGCATCATATGTAGCACGGCCAATACCAAACTTTGTACCTGTTGTATAGTAGTGAAAGTCGTCGATTCGATCATCGATGCTATTATACTTACTATACGTGCCTGGCGTTCTTTCTGGCGAGGCTTCAAATCCACCATGCTCGACAGCATAATAATAACAAGCCTGCGGGTGCCACTTTAAATAATAACCGAGATAATGAACCTCCGTCTTTTTCTTTTCTATTTCTTCAGGGTTGGCAGGCAAATAAGGTGCAAGATCATGCTGCTGCATACCGAAATGATTCTTGAGATCAGTAATCGAAACACCACCCAGACTGACTTTCGATTGATCTTCAGCAGTAAAGTATGACCAGTCCCGCTTCGCCGACTCTGTATCGCCAATTGGGTTACCATACTCCGCCTCATTTTCGCCATAAATGACAAGCGGGATATTGAACAACAGCGACATCTTGGGGGCCAACGCCTTCTGACCAAACATAAATGCCTGAAAAGGATGAAATAGATTATCTACCGCCAATCGTGTCAATAAACGATGCGCACGACCATTGGGAGTCATTAAATAGTTATCATGACCAGCATGAATCCACCGCTGGAAGTTTCTCCACCCCCACTCAGTATAAATATGAGGCGCCCAGGTAACGGTAAGCGGATGCATGCCGTACTTATGCCGTAAGATATGCGATGCATAAAAACTATCTTTCCCACCCGAACCAGGTACGATGCAGTCATAACTGCCATCTTTGCTACGGTGCCGATCTAGCAGATCGCGGAGTTGGCGTTCACGCTCATCCCAGTCAATACCGGCCCGTTTTCTCTCTGCAAACCGGCAGGCATCACACACACCATCCTCATCAAAATGGATAGTTTTCTTTTTCGACTCTTTAGTATGCGAATACTCTACCGCAGAGTTTGGTCGCTGATTCGAAATAACACAGCGCTTGCAGTACACAACTTCGCTGGGCAGCCCATACTTCGGTTGAGACGTAACAACATCACCTTCGTATTCCGACTTATCAACTTCCATCGGCGCAGAAATAGGCTTCATATTTTCTCCCATTGCAAACTAGCATTGAATTAGCGACTCGAGAACCCCAACCACACTGCCAGTCGGATTCCTCATACAAATTTTCTTACTGCCCAACCTTGCATCATTCAAGCAAGATGACGATAAATCTGCAAGCTTACCAGCAAGCGAATCAATTGAACAAACCTCGTCCGCAATGCCCATCTCTCCATATGGAAGATCTTCACTAAATACGGAACCCGTTACCGAAACAACATATGCGCCTGCTAAATGAGCCTCAAGCCCCACAGTGGATGTAATAATCACCACGACATCAACCGCATGAAGAAGCCCCACCAAGTCCTCAATAGCGGGACTGAGCTGGACGCGGTCCTGCCCGTCTAAAAACTCTATGCATTCGCTAGGGTGATAACGAATTACCAATCGGAATCTATGATCTATGGCAACCAACTGTCGAAGACTCGACTCGATGCGCCGCGGTAACGTCGGATCGCCACTCTTACCAAGAGCAAATGGATGAAATTCCGGCTCGACCTGAGAGGCCCATAGAACGACAATATCATCCTTTCCCCATCCTTTTGAAGCCCGTATTTCACGGCCAGACTCCCGTGTTTCATCCAGCTGGAGTCGCTCGAAAGCAGGATTCCCGGTTACAACTACACTATCGGGCTGGCAGCCCTTATCAACGAACATATCTCTAACGTGGTCATTTAAAACGCATATACGACTGGCATAGTTAGGGCTTTTAATCCATTCAATTTCTTGTTTAGCCAGAAGATCTACCGTACATACCGATGGAATGCGGAGTATTCGTGCGGCCTCCAGCGCAGCTCGCTCACTACGCGGTGAGTTCGTGGCCAGAACAGCTAGAGGTGACAAAGACTTAAACCAACCACAAAATAGCTCTACCGGAAGAAAAGCCTGACGCCCCTTTTCTGAATAAAGAGCCGATGCCACATCCTCGCCATAAGCATTGATCAAATCACGATAGTTTAGCCCCAGATACGCCAATGACTCGGCTTCCGGAACAGCAGTACTTGGGGGCAAGTCACGTAACAGCTGCCGCCCAATTGTGAGAGTCTCCTGGGCATCAGCTCCTGGCAGATCCTTGTAGCCTATATGAGGTATACCCAACCGATCCAAGTAAGCACCAGCTGTAGTTAGGGCCAAAAATAATACGTTGTATTTTTTTGCAAGCAACTCGCGAGCCACAGGTGCCAACATGGCTACGTGACCGCCTCCGTAAGCAACTAGCAATATAACATTTTTATCGGCCACCATATTTCCCTCAACACCAAGCCTCATAAAAATCTTAAAATCATCCACTACATTTTTTGTCAAACTAAATCAAAACCGCTAGTCATGCCTCAATTCTGCCGAGGCTTGTATAGAACATGACCAAGACCAACCGCTCGAAATACAGCTCGGCTCACGACTTCCAAGCCACATAAAATTAAAGGCATTGCAAGGGTTAGCACAGTAAAACCAAAGAGTCCACCCACCATGGAAATTAGCAGTAATTTATTAATCGGAGAAAGTCTTATACCAAGATACGCAAAGACCATAATTAAAAAAACGCAATAAAAAAAGATAACAGGAAGCAAAAAGTTTAAGCAGTCAATTGAGAGGAAAAATTTCCCCATACCATGGCCGAGCATATCTACCACGCCTTGAATACCGCCCCCATAGAAATCCAAATTCTTGTTAATAGCCACGATAAAATAACTGATAAGCATATAAGCAAGCGGCACGCCCAAACAAAACACAAAGCCAGCTCTAATATTTAAAAAATCAATCCGTCTATGGTGCAATCCGCCAACAAGAAAAACGACGATTGAGGCCAGAACCACTACAAAAACTCCCGTGCTCACCGAGGCAAGAAAGCCGGATAAAAAAATTCTCAAGAAGAGCCACTTGACTTCTTCCTTCGAGCGACTCAAATCAAGGCACAGAGAAACGCACATAAGCCAAGCAGACCACGCAATCACACCTCTCCCGTTCATCAGCAAGTGAATGCCAAAGAATATGCACCAACCAAGCAACGATGGCTTTACGAGAACCGTCCTCCACATGATATCTGCCCATAAACGAGCATTAAGAAAAAAAAAGATAGAGCAATAAATGGAGAAACCGAACTCGGGAAGCCATGCATCAAGAGTGAGCCCCGGATACGCAACTAAAAACCTAAAAAGGTGAGGGTGACCGAACAAAGAATACAGAGAAGTGCTTCCCTGCCACAGCCCCATTACCTGAGGCCATGCAGAAAAACTTTTCACTCCTGTTAGTATAAAGACAGCAAAAAAAATAAATGCTGCCAACATAGACACTCTTAGAACCATGAAACTAGCCACAAACAGAGCTCCAATGCCCCAGCGCAATGAGTGCACGAATCTCTCTTGTATTGTTCGCCTCACCTAAAATATGCGAATCGACTAGATGTTTCACACACTCAAAATCAAATAGATCTTTGGGAGCTTTATTCCGACAGTAATCAGCTTTACTGGTTTTGAACCACTCACCAACCGGAACAGTGAACATCTGCTTTTTCCGATAAGCCAAACTCTCTCCAATCAAGGGGGTTACAGCCTTTTTATAAAGATACTTTGTGACGCCCCCTTTTAGTTTTAGCTCGCCGGGCATGCGGAAGGCAAACTCCATCATGCGGTAATCCAGAAAAGGAGTACGGGCCTCAAGAGACACCGCCATCCCCATGCGATCAGGCTTGACCAAATTGTTACCACTCAGCAGCAATTGCATATCGAGAAACAATGCCTGATTGATGCGATCCTGATGAGGCACTGCCTGGAAATATGGCGCAGCCACATCGAAGGAAGCGACACCCTGTAGGCGCGCAGCCATCTCGGGTTTATAAAGCGCAGCCTTACCGGCATGGCTAAACAGAGAAATACTGTCGAAGTAACGGCGCTGGAACTCTTTATCCGTAAGAGTGGCAACTTCGGCGTTGGAGAAAAAATCTCTGTGTTTGTCATAGCCGGCGAAAAGCTCGTCCCCCCCATCCCCCGTCAACACGACCTTCACATGCTTGGCTGCAAGTGCGGAAACACGGTAGGTAGGAAGAAACGAAACGTCGCCATGGGGCTGATCGCAGTGATAGGTCGCCATGGGCCATAGCTCCAGCATGTCTGGCTCGACACGCTCCATGATGTGCTGCGTACCAAAACGATCTGCGGCCTCCTGGGCGAACAGAGACTCATCGAAACGGGGATCATCAAAACCGATGCAGAAGGTTTTAACCGGCTCGGACATATGTCGCGCCATCAAACCAACAATCGTGCTTGAATCTACACCGCCCGATAGAAAGGCACCAAACGGCACATCGCTTCTTAAGCGTAGGCGCACCGCATCATCGAGAATCGCGTTGAATTCTTCTATCCAATCGGCTTCGGATCGACCATGAACGGGCTGAATGGTAGCGAGATCCCACCAACGCGATTCGGAAACACCATTGCGCGTAATCTTCATCACATGCCCGGGCATGAGATGACGCACCCCCTGATAAAGGGTGTAGGGTGCGGGAACATAGTTGAACGTCAAATAGTGGTGCAACGCCTCCTCATCCATTCCCGGACGAGGCATACCGGCCTTGAGCAATGACTTGATTTCGGAACCGAACGTCAATTGATGGCCGTCATCATGAACGTAGAGGGGCTTGACGCCAATACGATCCCGAACCAGATAAACGGCTTGCTCTCTAGCATCATAAATAGCAACTGCAAACATGCCATTGAGCTTGCTGATGAAGGAAATACCTTCTCGTTCATATAAACGTAGCAACACTTCAGTATCGGAGTGGGTACGACATGCATACCCAGTTCTGGCTAAATCCAGGGCCAGCTCGACATGATTGAATATTTCGCCATTTTGCACCACGACGATCTGACCATCGTCTGAGACGAACGGCTGATGGCCGCCAGCCAGATCTATGATCGAAAGACGCTGGTTGCCCAGAGCAAGACCTGGAGCACTGAAAACGCCCTGATCATCAGGCCCGCGATGCTGGATTGCATCGCCCATTGCACGCAATGTTTCAGGAGCAAGGGAGCGCCCATCCCGATGGAAATACCCAAAAATACCGCACATTTCAGTTGCCGCCTTTTCCAAAAACCTGTTTGAACGTCAGCAGAATTATCTGAATATCCTTGAACAGGGAAGCCTGCCGAGCATATTGCAAATCCAATTCCTTGCGCTGAGTCTCCGTAGCGGCTGAACGCAGCGTTGCCTGAGCAAGGCCAGTGATGCCTGGCCGGACGCTGTTTCGCAGTTGCCATTCAGCGTCAGTGTAAAGCGCGCGTTGCGCGGGTACGTCTGGGCGTGGCCCGACCACGCTCATGGAACCGCACAATACGTTGAACAATTGGGGCAATTCATCGAGGCTGGTTCTACGGATGAATCGTCCCACTCTGGTAATGCGAGGATCACCATCGGCAGTGGAGTAACCACCCAGTTTTTCGGCGTCGATTACCATGCTGCGAAATTTATATATGAAGAAATCCTCTCCCCCACGGCCGACACGCCGCTGCCTGAATAGCACAGGCCCAAAATCAGAAAGATAAATAGCGATTGCAACTCCAACTAGGATCGGCGAAAGAACAATGATCGCAATAAGTGAGCTGAGAAAATCAAAAAATCGCTTCATTTCATGCCACGCTATTTCTGGAAGGGCGCAATAAATAGAAAGCTACAGTGATGCTGATGGTAAATGTCAAGCCTGCCAACCCTAAGCGCCACAAAGACAAAGAACCACTCGAGCTGAACGCCGTCGACGTAAAAAGGAATACATCAACAAGAATACCAAACAAAATCACACCACCAATGGCAACTACACTGCGTAAAGTAGGATACGACATTGCCTTGCTAGCAAGGAGTGCTCGCCATCCCACAGCTTGAATCAGGATCATCGCAAGCATCATGTGAAAAACAGGTAAAGCAAACATCAGGATCACAGGCTCTTTCAGCCAAAGCCCAGGAATACATATTACTGGGAGAAATAGCATGGTGATAATCGACCGACGCAATACCAACCCCGGCTGCCGTCGTGCATTCAGAGCTGCTGCGGCGAGACTAGAAATACCGACCCAGGGCACGCTAAACAGAGCGATTTGGGTCAGGAGCGTAATATGCTGGAGGCCTGCCACACCCACCTTACCAGCACCGAAAAGTATGGAAATCGCGGCGTCGATAAATGGAAAGCCGCACAACACGACTGCAGCAGATAGTACCAGCGAGCGCTGGAGCGAGGAGCTCAAAAGCACTTCGAATTCGACTGCATCCTGTCGATCATGAGCTTCACTCAGACGAGGAAATACGACTGTGGCAAGCGTAGTAATCAGAATACCAAGTGGCAGTTCTACCAATTTGATTGCATAGTTGAAGGCAGCCAGCTCTCCCTCCCCTAACCAAGAAGCTCCCGCACGCAAAGCTACCGGTACCAGAACCAGCAGTGAAGCTGAAGCAATACCTGCAAAAAAGCCACGTAGCAGATGGCGATCCATCAACCAACCATGAGCGCGCTTCTGCTCGTCAGGCAGGCCCTTGGTGTTAAGTGCCAACAGTTGGCTAACCCAGCGCACTATCGCGCCACATAGAATGCCAAGGCACAGCCAGGCTATATATCGCTCCCCTTGGATCATGGCAATCGCAAGCCCGCCAATGATGCTGAGATTGAATATCAGCGTGCCACAGCCCGCGACAAAGAACTCATCCTTTGCGTTTAGTGCTGCCGAGCTGACGCCAGAGAGTGCAGTCAGTGGAATGGCGATTGAAACAACATAAATCATCCAGCCGTCAAGCCATCGCAGCGGATCGAGCATGCCAGGCGCCAGCAGCCATAGCCAGACTGCTGGCGCCAATACGAACAGCGCGGCAAGTACAGCAAATACGCCAGCGACCACCAGAGAGGCCTGTAAAAAAAGGGCTGCGGCCTTGTCGGCAGTAGCCGACCTCAGCGCAGGAATCAGCGCGACACCTATGCCTCCTGACAGCAAAAGATTGACAAGAAGGTCAGGTACAGTAAGAAGAATGATCGCGACGTCCGCTTCAGCGGACAAGCCGAGCGACGAAGCAAGTAGAACCTCCCGACCGAACCCAGCCAACCGCCCGCCCATCAGAGCCAAGCTCAAGAACAGCCCAGCGCCGAGCAGACTTCGCTGTCCTCTGGTTATCATTGGGCCTTGCGCGCCTTTATGGAGTCAGCAATCAGCTGCACATTCTTTTGAACGTCACGATGGGCTGCCTGCAACTCCTCGGGACTGCATAAGCTACTTTGCCGAAATGCTTCACGCAGCTTGAAAATCTCTAGCGAGAAATCCATTTGCTCCTTTATCTCGATGACGGATGTGGCTTGCCGATGGAAGGTTCTCGACAGAATCGCAGCGGTCGAGCCTAGACGCACATGCTCGGCCAACAGGAGCTCCGCGGGCAAAAGCCCTTCGCCTACTCGGGCAATGCCACCAATGCCGAAGGGCACTCCACTGGCACGAAGTATCGCAGCCATACCATCGACGAGGCCGCTAGCCAGCGGCTCGAACATGAAGTGCAGTCCAAGCTCCAAATGAAGGTCATTGAGGCCTATATGAACCTCATCGACACCTGGCACCTCCACACAGGCTTTCAAATCGGCAGCGGCGGCAGCGGTTTCGACAAGGAGATTGCAACGCGCACGCCCTCCAACGGCCGTCGTGAAAAGCCTCACCTCGCTGGCGCTTCGGAACATTGGCAGCATGAGAATGTCAGCGCCTGCCTCTATCGCACGATCAATCTCCTTTTCGCTTTCATCGTGGATAGGGTTGATTCGGACAAGCAAGCGCCCCTCTGGCACTGAAGGCCTCAATCGGCTTACGTCTTCAAGAGTATGTCTGCTGATTACCGTATTGAGATGCCCTTGGCGTAAGTCTTTACCAAGAATCTCAGTGTCAACGAATATTCGGTCGACACCACTATCGATGGAAAACTTCGCCAGCTCAGAGCAATTGGTAATCATGAAAAATTTCATTAGGGAACCCCGGCTCCTAACCCATAGGTTGATAGCTACTCGGCTGGAAACCTGATAGCGAAAACTCCAACCAAAAACAAAAAAACCCAAATCACATTAAAATTCTAGCAAAGCAGATTAACTTATAAATAAACACTTACTAGATCATTTCTGATTTCTTTTTAGTACCAAGCAAAAGAATGCCACAAACAACCCGAAAACCAGCCCAAGTAAGGTTCCAAACCCAACGACCAGAAAAAACTTTGGCTTAACTGCAGACTTTGGATAAGTAGCTTGGCGATCAACATTCACCAGAGGCAATTTCGACAGATTTAGATTCAGCCCTTTAAGCTCAGCAGCTTCCTTGCGCCACTTTGCATAATCTTCTATGAACACATCCTCATAGTCACGCGACTTAAGCAGTTCTATTTCCCGATTACGCTCAAGCATACTGAGCTCTGTCCGGATTTCTGCTATGCGAGGCTCAGTAAACTCGTCAGAACGGCGTTTTTGCAGCACTTCTCGCTCAGCCTCCAGCGCTTTCACCCCCATAAAATAGAGTGGAATCTGCTGATTATTGACCTCGGTACGAATCACATTGCCTGAACTTGGAATATGGGTCGCCCCACTTAGAGAAGAGGGCGTGCTGGGCGTATCAATTCCCAGGGCATTCGCTATTTGTATGGCCTCGCTTAACTGGGCAATACGGTCATCACGGCGAGTACGTAATTGTTTGCGCAAGGCATCCAACTCATCTTTGAGTTCTGCTCGTTTGAGTGAGTTTTTTTCGCTGAGGGAGGCAACTTTAGCCTGCTTATCAGCTTGATAGGCCGCTCGCTCGGCAGCCATTCGTTGCTCTAGCTTAGCCAAACGGTTGCGGATGATGACCTCAACATCCAAGGCGATGGCGACCCTTTCCTGTTGAATCACATAGGCAATAAGGCCGTTGACGATATCAGCCCCCCTCACGCCCCAAGGATATGTGTAGGCCAGCCCTACATAAGAGACACTTCCGTCGACGCGATTAGCGTCTGGACGAGAAATTTCAAAATCATCGATGATTTGATTCAGGCCCTGCTCTGGGGTCTGATCATCACTCATCGCATCGGGACCAAATAGTCCCTGATTGGCACGAAAATATGCCAGGCGGTATTCATACGAACTAATACCGGCCGCCACACGCTGCAGTGCCTCTTCAGGGGTCAACTCATAGAGCCCAGAAGCATTGAGTTCATCCAGCACGTTCATGGCTACAGGACGCAGCACACTCTGCGTTGTGTAGTACTTGGTCGCAACCAAGGCATATGTAATCGCAATCACGGCGGAGGCCACGGTGACCGCAAGAATGATTCGCTTGTATGCCCAAAGGGCACGGATCAAATCTCCAAGATCGATCTCATCGTCGCGCAACTGGGTACTATGGTACTGCGACATCAGCTCGCCATCCTTTTCTAGGCGTTGTATGAAATTATCTACGTGCGCTCATTTGCCCAGTGAAATTAGCAAGCCAGGAGCGGCTCCATCTGAACTCTATGCGCGATACGTTCATTGCAGAATACGCACGGATGAATGCTAATCGCGCAGAACAGCGCCACTTGATAGGCATCATTAGAGCAAATCCTGGGAGGCTGATGCGCACAGATCTCTCGCGGCCACCAGCACGGACGTTATATGTTGGAATTGACCAATGTCTCACTGCCAATCCAGGAGTTTTTTTGAGCATACTCATGGTCCTTTGCCGTCACTGCACTCCTGTCGGCCCACAATGATTAGTGAAGGGTGTGAAATCTCGACCCAGGAAGACCGGCATGTACCCATCCTCTGGACTGGTGGCATCAAGTACCCTTAGCGGCTCCAAGCTCAGGCCACCGCCTATCGGGACGCGTATTCTCCATTCTTCATGAATAAATTGCCATCAATGTGAACGGAATCTCACATTCCCGGCCACTCTACAACGTTGAGAATGGCCAAAGAATAAATATATACCTTCATCCGGCGCCTTACCTACCTCTCCTCCAAAGCCATTGCTCGCCCTCTCATCGCCATGCGCCACGCGTTTTTGCGAAGGTCAATCATTCATCTGAGTCACAAATTCGACCAATCCTGCCTGATTCGCATGCGCCGAATAACCGCCGATGCTGTGCACGCCTGCGCGAATGTCGTAGCGCTGGCCATCGAACTCCACATAGCAGTTGCGCGGTCCGAAGCGTTGGATGGTATGACTGGGCGTACCTCTTGCCTGATACCCGACGAACAGCACGTCGTGAGGTGGGTCACCGAGCATGGCCTTGAGGTAGTTGAAGATGCGGCCGCTGGAGCACATGCCGTTGCCGGCGATGACGATGGCCGGTCGGGCGCTGCTCACCAGGTGGTTGAGGATCTTTTGGTGGTCAGCGTGGCTGTCGATGGTAATCAGTTGCTCGAACGCCAGCGGCCTCCTACCGGATTGCACGCGGGCCTGGGCTTCATCGTTCCAGTGGTCTTTGAGTTCGCGATAGGCCTGGGTGAAGCGGCTGGCCAGGGGTGAGTCGAGGATGATGGGGAGGCGTGGCCAGTCGGTTTCGGCAGGGTCATTTGGTACGACTTCAGGATTTTCGGGGGCGTGGCCCGCTCCCACAGTAGCGTCTGGAGCGACGGTGGTGTCCAGCTTCTTGCTGTGGATGATGTCTTCCAGTTCGTAGAGCAGTTCCTGGGTGCGGCCGACGCTGAACGCGGGTATCAGTACGGTGCCGCTGTTGGCCAGGGCATGTTCGATGACCTGCTCCAGGCGCTGGCGGCGGGTGCTGCGGTCCTCGTGCAGACGGGCACCGTAGGTGCTTTCCAGCACCAGCATATCGGCGCGACGTGGCGGTACGCAGGGCTTGAGGATCGGCGCACCCGGGGCGCCTAGGTCGCCGGAGAAAACGATACGCGTGCTGGCTTCGCCAGGGAGGTACTGCACATCGATTTCCACGTAGGCGGAGCCCAGCATATGGGCGGCGCGCTGCAGACGCACTTCGGCTTCAAGCCCTTCATCACTTTGCAGGGTAAAACCAGTGATCGTAGGGCAGCGCGATGATGCGTTCTTGTACCTTCTTGAGGTAGCGCTCGACCTGCTTCTGGTCACGACTGAAGGTGAGTTTGAAGGCGTCCTCGAGCACGATGGGCAGCAGTTTGGCCGAGGGCTCACTGCAGAGGATCGGCCCCTTGAAGCCGGCGGCCAGCAGATAGGGAATGCGCCCCACATGGTCGGCGTGCACATGGGTGACGATCAGCGCGCGAACGCCCTCGAGCGAGAATTCGATAAGCTGGTGGTCGGCCCGCGCACCGAGTGGCGACGCATCGGCGCCCTGGAACAGGCCGCAGTCGACAAGGACGCTGCTGTGCTGGGTGATATGCAGCTGGTGGCAGGAGCCGGTTACGCCATCGTGGGCGCCATGATGGGTGATGCGGGGGTACTCCATCGGTTAATCCCTTAACGTCTGGCAGATGGATTTTTGTGAGGCGCAATGATGCGTTATGCGGAGGCGTGAAGAAAGCGCCTGGACACATAGTGTTTCGCTGTTTTTTGTGCGAGGGGCAGACTGGGCGTGCGCTAGAAACCTGGGTGTCGCTTTGTTCAACCCAGGCTACAGAGGCTCATGAAGCAAAGCGGCGTATTACTGAGCTCTAGGGGCGCAGGTAAGCTGATCTAAACACAGCAAATCGCGGGCATGGACTAGGCGTCCCCGCCCGCTTCCACAATTGTATGCGGGACGGCAGCCTGCACTTGGCTGCCGCCATTGGCCTGCAAAAACCGCGGAAAGCTCTAGAGCTTGAACGTGCTGACCAGGTTATTGAACGACACGGCCAGGCGCGACAGCTCCTGACTTGACGCACTGGTCTGGTTGGCGCCGGCGGCGGTTTGCGTGGACAGGTCCTGGATGTTGATCAGGTTGCGATCCACCTCCCGCGCGACGTTGGCCTGCTCTTCGGACGCCGTGGCGATCAGCATGTTGCGGTCGTTGATCTCGGCGATGTTCTGGGCGATGCGCTCGAGAGACTCGCCAGTGGCCCGCGCCAGTTCCTGGGTGCTGTTGGCCAGGGTACGGCTGTTGCCCATGGCCTTGACCGCATCGTCGGCGCGCGACTGCACGCTGGCGATCATCGCTTCGATCTCCCCAGTTGACGACTGGGTGCGTGCCGCCAGGGCTCTGACTTCATCGGCGACCACGGCAAAGCCGCGGCCCTGCTCACCGGCCCTCGCCGCTTCGATTGCCGCGTTGAGCGCCAGCAGGTTGGTCTGTTCGGCGATGCCGCGGATGACGTCGAGCACCTTGGCGATATCACGCACGCTACCGGCCAGCTCATCGACGATAACCGTCGAGTTGCCAATTTCGTCGTTCACGCTGGTGATCGCCTTGACCGCATCACGTGCCTGGTCACGGCCACTGGCTGCCTCCTTGCTGGTATGCCGGGAGGCTTCGGAAGTCGAGGTGGCGTTACGCGCCACTTCCTCGACTGCGGCGGACATTTCGGTAACGGCGGTGGCCGCCAGCTGGATCTCGTCGTTCTGACGGGTCAGGCCGCGGCTGCTCTCCTCCGTGACGGCGTTGAGTTCCTCAGCCGCCGAGGCCAACTGATCCGCCGCGCTGGCAATCTGCTGGATGGTGCCCTTGAGGCCGCTCTGCATCGCGCCGAGAGCGGTCAGCAACTGGCCGGCTTCGTCGCGATGCCCGCTTTCGATGGTCTTGGTCAGATCGCCGCCGGCGATTCGCTCGGCATTGCGAACGGCCGATGCGATAGGCGCGCTGATCACCCGGCTGATGAACATCCCCAGCAGGATGGCCGCGATAAAGGCGACACCAATACCGATATAGAGATTGAGCTTGGCAGCCGCCTCGCTTGCGCGTGCAGCCTGGCCGCCCTCGGCGATTTGCCGGTTGTTGGATTCGACCATGATGCCCATCTCGTCGATGACGGTGCGATAGGCCTCATGCATTTCACCGGACATCAACTGCTTGGCTGCGACCAGGTCACCCCGCTCGATGGTGGCCACCGCGCGATCGATGATCGCCTGGTAGGCTGGCCAGTCCTTTTCCATACGATCACCGGCGGCTCGCTCGTCATCGGCCAGGGGCGTGGTGCGGTAGGCGGCGAACGCACGCTCGCTGGTCTGGCGGTTCTCCTTCATGGAGGTAAGGATGGCGCTTCGTTCGGCTGCATCGCCACCCGCCGTCGCCGCCGCCAGCAGGCGATACAGGTCGCGGCTTTGCGCAACCGCATTGGAGCGCGCTTCGGCGGTCTTGGCGACCGAGACGAGGTTGTTGGAAAACACCGATTGCAGGCTCGAAGACAATGAGCCGATTCCCTGGCTGCCGATGATGCCGACGATCAGGGTGATGGAGGCGCAAAGCGCAAATGCGAGATACAACTTGGTTGATATCTTGGCGTCGTAGAACCAGTTCATATGCAGGCCTGCACGGGAGGAGGATAAGGCGCACTCGCCAGAAGGGCGGCGGTATCATCATCGTATCGACCGGGCTAAACAGGCCTGAAGGGCTGGGCGGGAGTTTTATTTGAAGGACAATGCGCTCATTGGGGAGCACGGCCCATTGCAGGCCTGTGATATGACTTGGCGTCAATCACCGGCGGCGTTAAGCGCTGAAATGACAGGTGGGCCGAAGGGCAGCCGTTGCGGTGCCGGACATGGGAATCACTCGTCCTCGTCGTTCACTCGGTCACGCAACTCCTTGCCCGGCTTGAAGTGCGGAACGAACTTGCCATCCAGGCGTACGGACTGTCCCGTCTTGGGGTTACGGCCCACCCGCGGGGCGCGGTAATGCAGGGAAAAGCTGCCGAAGCCGCGGATCTCGATGCGATCACCAGTCGCCAGCGCCTGGGACATCTGTTCCAGCATGGTCTTGATGGCCAGCTCGACATCTTTGTTTGAAAGCTGCCCTTGGTGGGTGACGATTCTTTCGATCAACTCCGACTTGGTCATACTT
>Ga0157371_10001073_pt1 | contig 29845 bp, 35 predicted proteins | sample C45metaG_FD_113462 | JGI IMG/M metagenome (GOLD analysis project Ga0157371, IMG submission 113462) | Corn rhizosphere microbial communities from Kellogg Biological Station, Michigan, USA - C4-5 metaG | ecosystem: Host-associated > Plants > Roots > Rhizosphere > Soil | place: USA: Michigan... | reverse complement strand
CCTATTTCGGACTATATATGTCAATGTCAGCCACTGAATGCGTCGTCGACCAGAGCCTGCGCGGCGTAGCCGACCTCTTCCAGACGGTCTTCACGAATCGCAGTCACCGGGGTGCTTTCGCCAAGCCAAGGATTGCCACCGATGAACCACAACCGTGCGACCTGCTCCCCTTCTGCCTCGGCGACCTTCCGCCACGTCTCATAGGCGCACGCAAGGCGCGGCAGCGACTCAGGATTCGGTTGGGAGCCATCAAACTTGGCCCACTCGAGTAGGGCTTTGCGATCCTTCGATCCCGCAAGGGTGGCGACGAGCGTCGGGCCGAGAGTGGCGATCAATCGTCGAGTGATCTCTTGGTAGTTGAGGGGTTCGACGTCCAGTTCACCGTTGGCTATAGACATCGGGCCTCCTCGCTCTGGTGTCAATTCTACAGTTAGGGTCATTTGGTGGCGCTCAGCCCGGTTCAGCCGGCATTCACTAACGCAAGTGCCTCTACTATCGCGTCGCAGATGCGGCCTTTGCGCAGTCCACTCATCTGGGGCTGCGCGATCCTGCGAGAGCGACGACGGGGGTTGGCAGTCCTGTCATCGGATCGTGAACGCCTGCTCGGCAAGAGCGGCCACAGACTCCGCAGCTCTGCCTGCGGCAAGCCACTGTGCAGGGGTGATTTCCCCACCAGCGAGGTCCGGGTGCGTGTGCGAGAGGAAGTACTCGACAGCCACGGGATTCGCGTGCTCAGGCAACGCCCTGCAGACGGTTCCCCAGCCGGGGAGTTCGCCGCGGTCAGTGAACTGGAACCGCGGGAACCGCAAGCCTCGGTTGGCACCCGACATCGAGAACAGACTCCCTTCGCCGTTGCGCTGCCGCACCCGCCCCGTGGAGACCCCAAGAAATTTGGCGACATCATCGGTAGTCAGGGCCCCTGCCAGGAGGCGCTCCTGCCGACGTGCCGTGCGTACACTCGGCCGCTCCTCTATCGGCAAGGCTTCTTCGGGTTCGACTAGTGAGCTGGCTGCGCGTAACGCCGCCGACTCCGAGGTTAGTTTCCCGGTGAGCACGCGTCGGGCTCGGCTCAGATCTTCAGTGCTTGGATGCTGGCCGGCAAGATGCTGGTCCTTCTCGATTGGAGCCATGGACTGCTCGACAACGACGACACGTTCGTTCTTTCTTGCTGGGTTCTTCGCATCCATTTCGTCTGGGACCTCTCAGCTGGGCCTGTTCGGCGTAATCGTTGAGGCATTGATCTGGTCGGGCTCGAGGTGCCGGCTGATGATCCGTTCGACCGCGGAAGGCTGTCGATCTGTTGCGCCCACGAAGGCGTTTGCTGCGGCGAGGACCCGTTCTCCCGCTTCTTCGAAGCTATCCTCGTGCAGTACGCGCGCAGGAGAACGGTCGCCGAGTTGCGGGTTCATGCCTTGGAACCAGGTAGGCATGATGGCCTTACCTTCGCTCTGTCTGATCATGATCACGATCCGATGTGTGAGGCGTAGTCGCTCCTCGACGGCAGGTGTCGGCCGGCCAACAGCTTCCGCCCACTGCCGAATCGTCCGAGCCTCTGAAACACCGGCGATGTACGCCACGAGCTTCACACCGAGCGCTATACGCAAGTCGTCCACGATCTCCGGTACCGTGCGCAGGATCGAGTCGTTGTAGCTATTCAGCGTCGGTTTGCCAATTAACACTCGATGCTCCTCACCACTCGACGCCCCAGGCCTTCTCGGCTACGTCGACCACACGGGGCGCATCATCAACGTGGTCAACTGGCCGATCTTCTTCTTCGAAGTAGGTCGTCGGCGACATCATCCACAAGATCACGTCCGCGGTGTCCCACTCATAACGTTCCGCGAGCACCAACAGCGGCGCAACCCAGTCACGTACCGTGCCAGCATTGTGGTCGAACTGGAAGCCAGGGAACACGTAGCTGTTGTTTCGCAGCGCGGCCAACAGCTCACCGCGCTTACGAAGGTCGGCTGCATAGGCCCGGTTCCCGTTGCGCGCTCCCAGAAGGGTGTCAACTTCAGACGACGACAACAGACCGAACTCGGACTCCACAGCTCGCCAGGCGTTCTCTGTGGCTCGCACCGCGCGCGCGATCGCGGGATCGATCACGCTGGGCGCAGTAGAGGACTGCTCCGAGCCTGGCGCCGCAGTGCTCGATTGCTCCCTGTCAGCGGACGGACCTCTACCTTCCGACATCAGCTAGCTCGCGCAGTCTTGCTCGTCAGTCAACATCTCTGGCTCCCTGCCTCAAGATCTATCCTTCAGCGTTTCCGCGGTCGGGTCTATAGTCAGCGGCTGCAAGCGATCAGCCCGCGTTCACGTAGGAGCGAGCTGCGGCAAGCACGGCACGCGCGTTGCCGGCGGCGAGTTGCTCGACCGGAGCGTCGTCGCCCAACTCAGGGTTCATGCCGATGAACCATGCGCGGGCAACGTCCGCGCCGTCCGCTTCCTCGACCAGGGAGAAGGCGTGGAACGCGTCGCGCAGTCGCCGCCCGTCTTCCACATTCATCGTGACGTCGGGTTTTAGCCAGCGCTCGATGGTCCGGACATCCTTGTTGAAGATTTCAGCGACGGGGTGCCTCCCGAGAGCGGCAACGAGCGCGCGTAACGCTTCTGCCTGGTCACTGCCGACCGCCAGCTCGTGAGCGCTTCGCTGGCGCGGGGCTACCGCCATGGTCACCTCCACGCCGCACGGCACAGCATATGGTTTGCTGTTTGGTCTCGAATTTATCACCTTGATTGCCGCGTCAGGCGGAACGGGTGTTGTCGCGCGCTCGACGCGCCAGCGGATCTCCGGTGCGTCGACCAGGCGCGGCTCAGCCGGCATTCATGAACGCACGTGCGGCTGCCATCGCGTCGCGGACGCGGCCCTCGCGCAGAGTCTCGACTGGAGACTCGTCCCCGAGCTGGGGGTTCATACCCATGAACCACGCCCGGACGACCTCGTCCGGTTCCACCTCACTCAGCAGTTGGACGATCTGAAACGCGTCGCGAAGCAGATCTTCCTCTCGCGCAGGGGGCTCGGTGTCACCGGCCACCCACCGGGTGACGGCACGCGGCGTCCGCTTCACGAGGACTGCCACGACGTCGCGCCCGAGCACTGTGCGTAGGCGGCCGACGATCTCGGGGATCGCAGCGACGACGGCTTGGCCGTGTGCGCTGCGGCTCCCTGGGCGATCCACCACGTTTGCCATGAATCTATTCTGGCTCCGATCCTCCTGAATGTCACTGGATATGTCCCGTGATATGACTTATCAAAAGTAAGTCCAGGGGTCGAGAAGGCCCCGGCTTCAGCCGCGGGGAGGGATCAGTCAAGCGTGAGACCCAGCTCGGCGGCTACCTCCGCCATGGTGTACATGCGCTCCTGGCCGGACTCGATCCGGGCGAGGACTTCTGCCGCCTCGCGAGCGTCCTCGGCATCCTCAAGGGCCTCGAGTGCCCGCCGGCTGAGGTCGGCGTCCATGAGCACGACTGTCTCGCGGCCGTGCTCGGTGATCGTCAGCGGGGCCTTCTTCGCCTCGTCGAGCGTCTGCGCCCACTGCTGCCTGGCGCGCGTGGCCGGAATCGTCATCATGGCTAAATTGTACTTTTTGCGGCTTGCGGCGCAAGCGAGCTCGGTGGTTCAACTTCAGGACGCCGTACAGTTCCACGACGAGCTGTTGGAGGCCAGACGCCGACTCAGCACGGACCGGCCTAGCATCACCCTCAACTGCGGCGGCGTCCGGCCCGTGCACCAAAGGCGTCGAGTGTAGCGAGAATCTCAGGCACCTCGCGCTTTCTCGATGAGTTCTTCGGGAGTCAAAAGCGTCTTTGGCCGCTGCGCCACCGGGCGTTGAGCGCCTCTCGACAGACAGGAACCCCTACATCAGATGTTTATCTGATGTAGTCTGTGTTTATGAGCACCGCAACCTTCACCGACCTTCTGCGAAAGCCCAAAGACGTCTTGGCGCATATTGACCAGGGCCAGGTCCGCATCACGCGCCGTGATGGCGATGATCTCGTCATTCTGCGCGGTCACGACCTCGACGTTCTTGAGAACGGTGTTGCGTTGTCGAGTCTCCTACTCCGCGCAATCGGCCGGAACAAGGGCGACGTCGAGGCTGCACTCACTGAGCTTTTTGCCTGGACGGGAGAGTTCAACGCTGGGGAGCTCAGCGAGTACGCCAGCGAGATCGAACAGGTTCTCTACGCAGCCAGTGAGCTGGGCACGTTTGAGCGCCTGCTGCGCGTGCAGCAGGAATGGAAAGAGACGGCCGTAGCGTACGCAATGGGCATGGGCCCTGTCGAGCCCATTGAGTTTCCTGCGTTGCCTGCGCTGCCGGCCATTCCTGTCCGCGTCGATCGCCCGTAAATGGCGGGGAAGCGTGGCGTCGCAGTTCCGCGACCGATCAAAGGCACCGAATACGAGATCTTTTTCGGAAACACCGCCGCCGAACGCGGATGGACCGATCTAAGAGCGTCTGCAAAGAATGCCCTCGCGGACGCCTATGACTATCTCACTGCGCATCCTGCGCAGTACGATCCTGATCGTTGCTACCAACTTCGAGGCGACCTCGCTACTGTGCTGGTTGACGGAGTGGCCCTGCCGCAGTGGCAGTACAAAGTCACGGACGGCGCCCGACTCTGGTACGCCGTTGATGAGCCCAGCAATACCGCGAAGGCGAAGAAGCCGGGACGGGTGTACATCACAAGAGCTGCAACAGGGCACCCGAACGAGACGGACTCGAAGAAGAACTTCCGATAGCGAATTGACTTCCTCCCCGCCCTTTAGAGCGGGGACGAAGTCAACGCGTTGATGCCGCGGATGAGATCGTCGCGGTCGAGCCCGACGCCAGTAGGTTCGATACCAGTGTGGCCAGGGCCGGTGTGGCCAGGGCCGGAGCGCTGGGGACCAGAGTCTGGTCGCCTGGCAGTTCGTTGCGGGCCATTAGACGCTCTCCAGAGTTGCAGCCTCGATCAAGATGCCTCGGCTCAGGAACTCAGGTGGCACCTGCGCCAGGTCGACAGGAATGTCATAGTCCTCGGTCCGTGGTTCCCACGGCGTATCTGGGCTCCCTGTTTGTCTGTTGATCCATGCGGGTACCGGCAGAGCGTCCGCGTTGAGGCGGTACTCACAGAGTGCCGCTATCGCTGTGTCCCACGGGGCTGAACCTGTCGGCGCCGGCTCAGTCAGTGTAAGACCCACCCGAGTGGCGCCGACTTCGGCAGCGAGATTGTCGGCGAGCTGTATAAAATGCAGGAACGCCCAGCCTTCGTTGCTGTTGACCGGGATAGCACCGCCTGAACTGGTTCCTGAGAAGTCAGCGCCCGCGCGTAGAACAGCACTTATCTCAGCCGCGATGCGGGCGGCGTCGCTGCGCACCGTGGGGATCGTGACCACGCTGCGGCGCGCAGCGCGTAGGAGTGTCTCCAAGGTCGCGAACGTCGGCTCGCGCTTGCCGTGCTCGATGAGCGAGAGCGAAGACCCGGCGATCCCGGAGCGCAGCGCGAGTTCACTCTGGCTGAGGCCGCTGGCTGCTCGAGCGGAGCGAGCGAGGATTGTTGCGGTCATAGGATCCACCACCTTTTACTTAATCGTAAAACTATATCATTCGGGACCGCGAAAGCGGGATCAGTACCTGGTGATCATCGACGGCCGACGCAAAGCATTCCGAACCACGCTGTCAGACGCCGATTACGCAAAGGTCAGAGCACTCGGCAACGAGTACCGTAGCCGGAACAAGCCGCGCGCTCTCATCTAGCCAGGCTGTTAACGCCGACTGAAAACAGGGCCATTCACCCTAGAACTCACCTGGCAGAAATGGCCCTGTTTTCAGTCGGCGTTAACAGAAATGCAACTCGCTACTGAACTTGAGATGGGCCGCACGCCAATCCGCGAGAGTCTAAAGCGTCTAGAGCTTGATCATTTAGTTGTGAGTTACCCGCGCCAAGGGACGTTTGCGAGTCGAATCGATATCCGTGATCTTGCTGCCATCTCGGAAGTGCGAGTGGTCCTCGAACCGCTCGCAGCTCGAAAAGCCGCGGCCGAAGCGTCCGACGAGGATCGTCGAGTTATGGCTGAGACGGCGACCGCGGTTGCTGCACTCACAGACCAAACTCTGCGCAACCGAGAATTGATCGAATTCGATCTAGAGGCGCATCGGACGATTTATCGCGCGATCAACAATCCACATCTGCAAGAGACACTACTTCGACTCGACAACCTGGCTACGAGGCTCTGGTGGACTGCGTTAGATCGCGTTCCGTTAGTTTCCGAGCACATCTCCGAACATGTCGCCCTCCTTGAGGCGGTCGTGGCTGGTCGCGCTGAGGAGGCCGCGCAGTTGGCATATGAGCATGTAACCAATTTTGAACGATCGGTGCGCAACGCGTTGTAATGATCGGGAGCATTAGCCCGGCCTAATCGATCGATACTTTTGGGGCCCGAACGCCGAAGACCATGTCGTCGCATTCCAAGTAGACGAGGTACAAATGCTCAAGGGCGTCATGCACCGAATAGAGTGACGCTCACCTTGGTGGCGGCGAAGCAGTGGAAATGCAATTCCTGATTGATATGAGCCGCGCAACCTCAGCCAGTCCATCGAATGACTCCACGGTTGTCGATGCCACATTGAGGAGATGGGCGTAGTTCACGCTTTACGCCCAGTTGGAAAGGTCTGGTTTATCCGTTCCGATAGACGACTTGTATTGCGCAACGCCGCCTTTCAACGAACTCTGGCGAATCTTGAGAGTTGCAGGCAGAATAGCGTGCTGAATAGGGGACTCACGGTGTCGTATTCGGTTAAGCAGGAGTCGCGCCGCCGTCCGTCCCACTTCGTACGCCGGTTGAGCGATCACTGTAAGAGGCGCGCGAAGCGCATTTGCCCAGTCAACATCATCGAAAGCGACCAAGGCAATGTCTTCTGGTATCCTCAGGTCTGCTTCCTTGATAGCCTCCAGCGCTCCAATTGTCATGAGACTATTCGAAACTAGAAGCGCGTCCGGGCGGTTCGCCAATTGCAATAGATATTTTGCGGCTTGGTAACCGCCGTCCATGCGGAAGTTTGAAGTGACAATTAGTGCGTTGTCCAATTCTATTTGCCTCGCTTTGAGGGCGGACTTGTAGCCGGATTGTCTGTGGGCACCGGTCGTGACGTTGCTGGGGCCCGCGATCATGCCTATCCGTCTACATCCCTGATCGATTAGATGCTCGGTGGCCTCAAAAGCAGCGCGCCTGTTAGTCGTCGTCACGCTATCGATCCGCGCACCTCGGAGTCGTCGGTCCACCGTGACAATGGGCATCCCGCGCAATCCAAGCATCTCGTGATTGGCGCTCGTAGATGAAGTGGGGGACAGGATGATTCCAGCTAATTGCTCCGCTGCAGCGATTTCTAATTGACGGATCTCCTTTTCGGGATCCTCATCGGTGTTCGCCAATTGCACAGAGTATCCGGCCTCCTGCGCAGCATCTTCCACTCCGCGAACCATCGAAGTGAAGAATGTATTTGTCACGTCTGAGATGACCACTCCAATTGTCAAGGTAGTCCGTGTGCGGAGGCTTCGCGCGGGCCCATTCGGGCGGTACCCTAATTCGGTGATTGCATTACGAACTGCTTCGCGAAGGTGGGCAGCGACGTCGGAGTGATCGTTTAGAACTCGTGAGACGGTTGCAGTGGAAACTCCGGCCCTAGCTGCGACGTCTTTAATAGTTAGATTCACTCTGTACCGAATCTCCAATCGTCATGGCATCGTCGATCGAGCGATCACGATCGCCTCTCGGTACTCGGGCGACTGATAACTGCAGTGAGCGAGAACCGTGCACTCACTTTAGCGGCTACTTTGGTGCGAGACAGGACCACTTGACCGGTTCGGCAAGTATGCCCGTGGATCGTTATGAACTGAGGCCCGCGACGGCTCGGTGATTATCCGCATTTGCCGTCTCATCAGGTGTTTCTCGAGCCTGACATCGTCAATGTGATTCTCGGTAATCGTTACATCGAATGTCTTGACACTAAAGAATTGCACCCAGTAAGGTTCTCGGTAATCGATTAATCACTAGCTCATCGGTTGGACTACTGCGACTGAATCAAGATGACTTTCGATCGTCGTGATTCAAGATGTCCACCGTGTAGTGTCATTCGACCGGCTCTGGCAGGACTCGCTGGCAGAGATGTCCTCACTTAGATATTGGAGAAATAGATGCGAAAACTGCCCAGCGCTGTGCTCTTAGTTGTCTCGGCTTCGTTGGCTCTTTCAGGCTGCGCAAGCACCCAGGCGACTCCGGAGAATTCAGCTGTCGCTTCAAAATTCACGGGACTTCTAAAACAAGTTGCCGACAACGGATCGATCAAGATCATTACGACAAATTCGGTACCATACTCGAACGTTCCTGTGGGCAGCACCGGAGAGCTGCAAGGCATCGCACCCGACGTGCTTCGCGGGTTCTTCGATTCTGTAGGGCTCAAGAATGTCAAGATCGAGCCTTCAATTCTGGCTTTCCCAGACTCTATTCCTGCATTGCAAGCAGGCCAGGCGGACATGTTATTAGATCTGTTTTACATCACCCCAGAGCGGCAGAAAATCATCGACTTTGCGAAACCAATCATGATGGACCCTGAGGCGCTCATAGTAAAAGCAGGCAATCCGCTTCATTTGACAGACCTCATCAGCCTCTGCGGCAAGACTGTTGGCGTCAATAAGGGCACTGCCTATGCGGATCTAATGGAAAAAGAAAATGAGAAGTGCCCCGAGGCAAAGAAGATGACATTGACTCTTTACCCCAACTACCAGGGACAATTCTCCGACGTCGGGATTGGGCGTATCGACGCGACGATCATTGATGCTCCTGTCGCAGCGGCTGCGCTCAAAGAGAATCCATCCCTTGGATTCGAACTCGTGAAAGGCTATAAGCCGTCGTTGTCTGCCCCAATTTCAGTGATGTTCAAGAAGGGCACCAAAGGGTTTGTGCCTGAGTTCGATGCGTACCTGACCAAGATCAGGAAGAATGGCGAACTCGAGAAGATCATGGAGAAGTGGGGCATGGAGCCCGTGGATCTGTTCCTCGCTCCGGAATCGGACTACTAGAACCCACAATTGGGGCCCGTGTCGGTCGGAGCGGGCCCCAATTTTGCGTCGCCTGCCTCGCTATTCGAGCATGGCACTCAGCCGAGCGTAACTACGATACGAGGAACAAATGCAAGACTTTATAAGTCACTTGACTAGCTGGGCCCCGGCCCTAGCGACCGGCGTCGAATACACGCTCTTGCTGACCCTGACCGGCATGACACTTGCTCTAATAGTCGCGATTCCGCTTGCGGCACTTCGCTCCATGAAGGGTCTTCCTGTTCTTCGCGGTATCGCCAGCTTCTATGTTGAAATTATTCGCGGGACACCGCTCCTTCTTCAGTTGTTTTACATCTACTTTGTGTTGCCACAAATGGGCATTCGGCTTTCACCGTTGGTTGCGGGGAGCATCGCTCTCGGAATCAATTACAGCGCTTACCTTAGCGAGGTTTTTAGAGGCGGGATTGCCGCCGTCGAAAAATCCCAGTGGGAAGCGGCGCAGACTCTCGGACTGTCAGGTCGGTTCACTTGGACTCACATCATACTTCCGCAGGCGTTACGAATTTCGATACCTTCTACTGGAAACTATGTAGTTTCCATGTTTAAAGACACTGCTCTTTGTTCGACGATCACGGTTACGGAGCTACTTTTCACTGGACAGCTAATTGGCCAACAGTCTTTTCAATATCTCCAGATATACACAGTTGTATTCGTTATTTATCTGATCATCACTTATCCAGCAAGTCGGGGTGTCGCTTGGATAGAGCGCCGTACGAGAATTGAGGCTCGCTAACCATGAAAGAGATCAATGTGGATCGGCCAAGCAAAACTGAGCCTCACCTTGTCACCATCGAAAACGCACACAAGCGGTTCGGAGCGAACGTTGTACTGCAGGGGGTTGATCTACACGTAGACCGCGGTGAAGTGTTGGCTATTATCGGGCCGAGCGGGTCGGGAAAGACCACCCTATTACGAACGATTAATGGCTTGGAATTACTGGACACCGGATCCGTGACAGTTAGCGGGCTAATTATCCCAGCAATGTCTGAACTTGTCTCGCAGCGGACACGAGACGCGATAGTTAGACAAATCCGAAGCACGGTCGGCATGGTGTTTCAGCAATACAACTTGTTTCCGCACATGACAGTATTGCGCAACATTATTGAGGCGCCGGTATTCAGTCGGGGGGTCGATAAGGAAACGGCCGTGAAGACTGCGATTCAGCTATTGGATCGAATGGGAATGGCAGACAAGGCGTCGGCCCACGCTCACCAGTTGTCTGGGGGACAACGACAACGTGTCGCGATAGCGCGATCGCTGGCGCTCAATCCCGAACTGATGCTATTTGATGAGGTTACTTCCGCGCTGGACCCGGAATTGGTTGGAGAAGTTCTTCAGGTGATGCGTGAGTTGGCAGCAGAGGGGATGACGATGGTTGTCGTGACCCACGAGATGCAATTTGCCAGGGAAGTCGCAGATCGAGTGATTTTCATGGATGGTGGTGTGATTGTGGAAGAAGGCAAGCCTGAAGATGTCTTTGCGCATCCGAAGCACAAGCGCACTCAAAAATTCCTGCATAGGGTGCTACACCCGCTCGCTGAAGAGTCCGAAAATTCCGAGCAGAATGATCAAGGGGTCGAATAGTCCATGTTGAGTAAAGTAAATGTTCTCCTCGCCGGTGAGTCCTGGGTCACCCACACTGTGCACATTAAGGGAATGGATAGTTTTACTCAATCCGGCTACGGAGAAGGTACATTTTGGATCCGCCGTGCTATCGAACGAAGCGGGGGGCGTCTTACGCACCTCCCTTCCCACATCGCCCTGCGCGACTTTCCACAGGACATTGAGAGTCTCCGCCAATTCGACGTAGTTATCTTGTCCGATATCGGCTCAAATACACTACTTCTGCATCCAGAAACGTCAGTGGAATCCAAACCGACATCGAACCGGCTTGAGCTTCTGCGGAAGTACGTCTCGGAAGGAGGCGCCCTTGTTATGGTCGGGGGTTACATGAGCTTCCAGGGTATTCACGGCATGGCTCGCTACCAGGGCAGCCCCATTGAGAGTCTTTTACCCGTGACAATGACAGCCGGAGCTGACGATAGAAAAGAAATTCCGGAAGGTTTTAATCCTATAAACCTAGCTCCCGAGCATCCTGTTATGAATGGACTCCCCCACTCACTTCCGACCATGTTGTTCTATAACCAGGTGCGTTTGAAGCCTGGTGCCGATCTACTTCTCGGGCACGAAGACGATCCAATTTTGGCAACCTGGGACTATGGACGAGGGCGCGCCGCGGCATTCACGCCGGACATCGCACCGCATGGTGCTACAGAAGATTTCCTTGAATGGGATGGCTTCGATCGGCTCTGGTCTCAGCTGCTTTCGTGGCTGGCTGACGGGGCCCGCTCAGTCTCTGAGTTGTAACAGGTGAAAAGCAAGATTAAGAAGAACCGAAGGAGAAATGATGAATGATCAGCAGAATTGGTATCCGTCGCGTTGGGGAAAAGATGACGTGATTGGCGCGATGAATCTATTAACGCCGGACGTCCGACTCGGCGCCCTTTCCCTCATCCGTAAGGGGGTGTCTTATGAGCTTGGCCACGTGCTTGAGCAAGGTATGCCTGTTCCCGAGTTTCACGGACAGTACTTTGCTAATACCCAGTTCACTTTGGAAAACGGAGTGGAGTGGCATCATGCCAACCTTGGACCTATGACCAATGGCTATTCTGCTCAGAATCTCCGCCTTTCGATGAGCGACCAATCCGGCACTCACATCGACCAGTTAAATCACGTAGGCGTACAACAGGAGGATGGCAAGTTTCTCCTTTACAATGGCGTTCCGAATGAGTCGGTGATCGACACTTTCGGTACCAAGAAGCTGGGTATCGAAAACATGCCACCATTGATCTGCCGTGGAATATTGGCCGACGTCGCAGGTCTTAAAGGAGTGGACATGCTCCCGGCTGGCTACGCGATCAGTCCTGCTGAGATCGACGAGGCCCTGACTAAGGCGGGTGTCGAGGTAAAAATGGGCGATGCGGTTTTCGTTCACACGGGTTGGGGCAAAAACTGGAGTGACGCGAAGCTTATGCTTTCTGGGGAGCCAGGACTCGGTAAAGCATGTGCTGAGTGGGCTGTTAAAAACGACATAGTTTGTTGGGGACTGGACCAGTTCGCTGTCGACCCTATTCCTTATGAGACACCCGGCGAAGCGCTGCCTATGCACATAGAGATGCTCACGAAGCACGGAATTCGTCTCATGGAAAACGTATACCTGGACGAGCTCATTGCAAGCGAAGTATATGAATTTTGCCTCGTCGCGCTACCTCTAAAAATTCGCGGTGGCACCGGCTCGCCGCTACGTCCGATCGCGCTCGTTTAGGTGTATTGGTGATGAAGAGCCGAGAGGTGATTTTTCCAGTTCAGGAATTGGAAGAGAGACGGGACCACCTCCTTCGACGAATGGAGAAGGCGTCGGTCGATCTAATGATTGTGACGTCCCCCTTGAGCGTGTATTACCTCACAGGGATTGAATTGGGAGGGTTTGTATCTCCACAGGCGATAGTTCTCACTTCTGATGGCAAGTATGCGTTCATCGTCAGGGACATGGAGATGACTTGGGAGGGTCATTGGGGTAACAAGTCCTGGTGTAAAAACTGGACAAGCTATCAAGATCATGAGCATCCGGCTGAGATCGTCGGCTCCGTCGCTAGGAGTTTGGTGGGGTCGAAGGCGATACGCACCCTCGGCCTCGAACTGGACCGGCCATCATTGCCTTATGAGTTTGCGCGAATCATTAGAGATGCGATGTCGCCAGAGGATTTAATCAACGCCACGGAAATCATCGAAGGACTTAGGCGCCAAAAATCATCAACGGAACTCAGTTATATTCGCTCGGCGGGTGAGATAACGATGGCCGGGATTAGGGCTCAATTTGCTGCAATTTCGAGTGGCGCTACAGACTCAGAGTCGGTTTCCGCGGCCTACGCAGCATTACTTGCAAATGGTTCCTCGCTTATGGCTGACCCACCGTTTGCACCGGTAGGACCTGACTCGTGGCGTGCTCACAGTCATTGGGAGAATTTGAAGCCGCGATCGGGAGATGTTGTTACAAGCATGCTCTCGGGTAGCGTGGGGCGATATCACTGCCCAGTCGAGAGATCGTTCATCTTTGGGCGTCCGAATCGCGAGGCTCAGTCCGTGATTGATGCTGTCGTCGCGGTCCAGACGAAGACACTGGCGACTCTCGGCCCAGGTATGACGTCGTCCCAAGCAGATGCAATAGCGAGGGACGAATATGCCAGTTTTGGTCTCGACCAGTTCTTCTTGAACCGTTTGGCATATTCATTCGGCCTAGCATACCCGCCGGCTTGGTGGGAAAACGAAATTATGCAATTACGTCGAGGGGACGAGCGCGTACTTGAACCTGGAATGGTTTTTCATCTAGTGCCCTGCCTTTGTGTTCCCGGCGTCGGCTTTGTGAACCGGAGCATGCCCGTTGTCATTACTAGCAACGGCTGTGAGTCGCTAATCGACTTTCCAGTCACCGAGTTGCTCTTGTAGTCCAGCCGGAGTTCGCGGTGCTCTTGGAGCGCCGGCACTTAAGGCACTCGCGTCCGGACAGGAAGATGTCACTTTCTCTGAGTAATCGATTTCCCCGAGGGCCTTTGGCGCGTAATCGACGTGCCAGTGGCCACCATGATCAAACTGCAATAAGGAATATGATGAAGAAAAACTATGTGTTTCCTTCTAGCCAAGCCCGCCCCTCCGCAAAAGAAAAGACTGTTTGGCTAATTGCGAGCGGCGACCTACGCGAGTCTGCGAATGTCGCCGGCTGGCCAGTCCAGTTCGAACTCGAGCTCCGTCTCGCGGCAGCTATTGCCGAATTTGGCTGGACGCTTCACCGAGCGAACGAGGTCAATCCAAAGCTGGGACACGGTTTCATCCGTAGTCAACGGATGGGCTTGGAAGTGTTCAAAAATATTCCGCCGGATGCTCCACTCATCGTTGCCGAAGCCGTTTGGCAATACAGTCACCATGTCTTGGCCGGCCTTCGCTCACATCGCGGTCCTATCCTTACCGTGGCTAACTTCGCGCCGGATTGGCCAGGACTAGTCGGCTTGCTCGGGCTCAATGCCGGGCTAACAAAGATGGGTGTGGAGTACTCCACTATCTGGAGCGTTGATTTTATCGACGAGTGGTTCATTTCGGGACTTCAAAGCTGGCTCGAGACCGGACATATCGAACACGATGCATCGCATGTGAGAGAGCTCCCTGGCTTGTCTGACTGCCCTGAGAAGCGACTGGGCGAAGCTCTTGCAGACGAATTGCTGCTCGACAAGGCCATCATCGGCGTCTTCGATGAAGGCTGCATGGGCATGTACAACGCGATCATCGATGACGAGTTGCTCGCTCCGATTGGGGTATATAAAGAACGGCTTTCGCAAAGCGCGCTTTGGGCAGAAATGCAGTTAGTGAGCGACGAAGAAGCTGAGAAGATCGGTCGGTGGTTGCTCGCCGCCGGGATGAAATTCCAACTCGGCACCGACGAGGCAACAGAATTAACGGAGTCACAACTTCAGTGGCAATACAAGATGTACATTGCGGTACTGCGACTTAGCGATGATTTCGGGCTAGATGCTGTCGGTGTCCAGTATCAGCAAGGCCTCAAAGATCTTTCTCCAGCCAGTGATCTTCCGGAGGGGTTGCTCAACAATGTTGATCGTCCACCAGTTACTAGCCGCGACGGTTTGCGAGTCCTCTGGGATGGTGAAGCCCTACCGACATTTAACGAGGCAGATGAGGGCGTCGCCGTCGACGCACTAGTCACTAATCGCGTGTGGACTGCCATGGGGCTGGATCCTGCTACGACTTTGCACGATGTGCGTTGGGGTGAGGACTTTAACGGTCAATTTGTTTGGGTATACGAGATATCTGGCTCAGTTCCCGCGGCCCATCTCGGCGGCTATTCGAACGCCGAAGGCTGGCGACAAGACCCAGTCTTTTTCCCTGCTGGCGGAAGTACCCTCAATGGTGTGTCAAAACCTGGTGAAATCGTATGGTCACGGCTCTATATCGCTGAGAGCGTTTTGCACCTGGACATTGGTCGCGCAAGCGTTGTAGATCTACCCTCAAGCGAGACCCAGCGCCGAAAGCAGTTGACGAATCCAGAGTGGCCAATTGCGCACGTCGTGCTTCACGGTATAACGCGCGATCAGTTCATGGCCAGGCACAAGGCAAATCACGCTCAGATTGTTTATACCCCGGACGCCAACGTCGCAGACAAAGCTCTAATCGCGAAAGCAGCAATGTTTGCCAGGCTCGGTGTCCGAGTTCACCTTTGCGGCACAGTCGTGATCTGATGCCCACTCTCGTACTCGGCGTCGATATCGGCACATCGAGCAGCAAGGGAGTCGTCGTTGATCTCACAGGTCGAGTCATAGCCGAGGCGGTTCGGGAACACGAGGTATCCCGACCGTTCTCGGGACATGTGGAGATGGATTCGCAGATTTGGTGGGCGGAATTCATTTCGATTACCCGGGAGCTTACGTCCAGTGTGGACGATCCAATCGCGGCTGTAGGCGTTAGTGGTATGGGGCCTTGCGTGCTTCTGACGGACAACGAAGACTCACCCCTATTCCCGGCTATCTTATACGGGGTTGACACTAGGGCAACATCACAAATCACTCGTCTGACGGAAGAACTAGGTGCCGAAGCAATTCTTGAGCGTTGCGGGTCGGCGTTGTCCACTCAGTCGGTTGGCCCTAAACTCGCGTGGCTCTCTGAGCACAAGCCGGATGCCTTCGCTCGCGCCGTCAGGCTGTACATGCCAAGTTCTTGGCTGGCCTTTAAGTTGACCGGCTCGTACTTGCTCGACCACCACTCGGCGAGTCAGGCAACTCCGCTGTATGATATTCAAGCGAACGCGTGGCACGCTCCGTGGGCAGCACATATAGCGCCGGGGCTCGAATTGCCACCGTTAGTTTGGCCCGGCGACGTAATAGGCACGGTTGACGAATCGGCTTCCGGAATTACAGGGCTACCCAAAGGAACACCGGTAGTCGCTGGCACAATCGACGCGTGGGCTGAGGCCATCAGCGTCGGTGCGCAAAAGCCAGGCGACTTGATGCTCATGTACGGCACCACGATGTTCCTAGTGAACACTCTGAAAGATCGAGTCACGGCCCCCGGGTTGTGGAGTACCGTCGGGGCCTTCGAAGGTACTCTTTGTCTTGCAGGCGGAATGGCCACTTCGGGAGCGATTACTGGATGGCTTCGCAAACTATTCGGGTCGCCGGACTACAACACTTTGATCTGCGCCGCGAAGGAATCACGGCCTGGGTCTAACGGATTGCTAATGTTGCCGTACTTTGCTGGGGAACGTACGCCGATCGCGGATCCGGACGCGAGAGGCGTCATTATCGGCCTCACGCTCGATCACACGGCAGGAGATCTCTATCGTGCTGCTCTTGAGGCGACGGCTCTGGGCGTACGACATAACCTCGCAGCGATCAGTCAAGCAGGCGGGCGGATTGGTCGAGTCGTTGCTGTCGGCGGCGGTACTAGGGGAGGGCTGTGGACGCAAATTGTTTCCGATGTGACGGGACTTTCGCAAGAAGTACGCGAAGTGACTATAGGGGCGAGTTATGGGGCCTCCTTTCTAGCGGCCGGAAGCTTGGCAAACGTTTCCATTGATGTTTGGAATCCGCTCAAAGACGTAGTGAATCCATGCTCGGAGAACTTGGCGGCATATGACGAACTCTTCCGGCTCTATCTTGCGCTCTACCCTGCAACTATGGAAATCAGCCACGACCTTGCGAAGTGGCAACATCTTGGGAAATCGGGTCCGGTGTGAGAATCGGAGACCGGTTTGGCCCATCGATATGCCGGCCTGCGGCACAAGTAGCGAAAGTGAGAGTCTGGCACTTCCCCGAAGGAAGACATGGGCTCATCCGGTCTGGAAAGCCTAGACATCTTGTTTGGCGCCGCGAAAGCGCCATGGAATGGTTCGTCCTCTGGCTGGCCCCCGTCATATTGATGTAGATTGAGCCTTCTACGTCCCGTCGATTTGGATGGGACTGCTGAAGGTTTTGGTTACTCGTTGACCTGCCCCATGATGTTGTTACCTGTCGGGGTCTGGAGTTCTAGGCGGGGATTGTTTGGTTTTCGTAGGTTAGCTCATACTCGATCGGGGTGCGATAGCCGAGTCCCGAGTCCCGAGTCCCGAGTGGCGTCGCTAGCGGTTGTAGAAGATCTCGATGTAGTCGAACATCGCGTTCGCCAGTTCAGGCGCGTCCTCCATTTTCTTCGGTTGAGCATCTCGATTTGCATCGAGGACCAGAAGGATTCTCGTCAAGCCCGTTGTCGAGCCCATCGCCAACGCTCGAGAACGAGGGCATCATCGCAGCCGTGCGGATCTTGTTCGTAAAGGCCCATGAAGTGAATCGGGTGCCGTGGTCAGCGTGGACAACACCGCCAGACTCGGGCCGCCGATTCTTGATCGCCATGTCGAGCGCATTCACAACCAAGTTGGGATCCTGGACGGTATCGATCGACCAGCCCACGATTCTCCGACTGAATGAGTCCAGGACGCAACAGCAGAAAACCTTGCCCTTCTTGGTCGGATGCTCCGTGATGTCGGTGACCCACAATTCGTTGGGCGAGAGACGGTGGAACTTCCGATTCACCAGGTCATCGGCCGTCACGACACCGCGCAGCCGTTTCAACCGCGCCGGCCCCGGGAGCCTGCAGATCCCGGCCAAACTCATCAGAACCGCCACGAGGCGCTTGCTGACCTGGAGCCTCATCCAGAGTGTCAGTTCGGCACGGACTCGACGGGATCCGTCGGTGCAGCGGGACGCGACATGGACCTCACGGATCAACCCGGTCAGCCACTGCCGGCGCATCTGCGTCCGTGACAGCGGCCGGTTGTGGTGAAAGGTAGTAGCCGGGGCTGCTGACTCCGAGGACGCGACAACCGACCTTCGGGGCAACCCGGCATCGACGAGTCGATCAACACCCAAGTGAACCCTTTGGGGTGAGGCTTCTCCTCCGCCAGAAACGGGGAGGCTTTCGTGAGGATCTCGACCTCCAACTCAAGCTGGCGGATCCGTTTCCGTGCCCGGCACAGCTCCGCACTCTCGGTCGTCATGCCCCCGGGCAGCTCGCCCCGATTCTCTTGGTCTTTGTCGACGCTCGTTGAAATCTAGGCCGGTTTCGCTCGGTGAGTTCTAGGGTGAATGGCCCTGTTTTCAGTCGGCGTTAACACAGGCACACCGACCTAGCTGTTGAAGCGGAACTCGACCACGTTCCGATACAGACCAACCTATGACTCCACGCGTTCACGTGAGTCGCCGCTCGCCGCTCTTCGGCATCGGATGCAGAATTCGACCACGTCGCCATCCGCCCTCGCGCAGTCCCACCTTGCCGCCAGGTCCAGCATGTCGCGATCAGTAGCTCACGCGAACGGGTCCATTCCTGAGGGGCACCCAGGGGTCAACGATCTGAGGGTCGCACACCGCGTGCCAGTAGTAGACGCTCTGTTCACCCAGTCCATGACACGCGTCATGCCAGATTCCTTCGTCAAGAATGACAAGGTCCCCTTCGCGCAAGATCACCACACGAACGTCGTCGGCTGCCGGCTTGTCGCCCACAGTGGCCGCGACCACAAGCAGAACCGGTTTCCCACTGGTGAACAGCGCCTCCTTGGTGTGAAAGTGCCTTTCCATGGACCCTGTCAGGCACGGTGCGGCGTCGCCCACCGTGAAACCAAGCGAACCCGCGTCGTCCAGCAAGGGCTCGCGGGTAAATACCCCGGCCCATCCGCTGCCTGAGGAAACCACGACGTCATGGTCCGATTCCTCGAGTCGGATGGCCTTGCCGTAGGGACTGAAGTCGAACTCGTGAAGCTCGACCGCGTTGCACTCGATCATTTTTCGTGATTCCTCGCCTTGATTCTTTCGTCGGCAATGAGCTGCGCGAACTCGAGGGGCGGCGGGAAGTTCCTCGGACCCGACACCTGGATCTTCTGAGCCGCATACCAATTGGCCGCGCGCAACAGAGCGGAACCGCGCAACCCGAGCAGGTAAGCAGCAGAGAACGCGGATGCGAAGGCGTCCCCCGCTCCTGTCGTATCGACTACTGGACCTTCGAGTTCGCACACCGGAACGTCGACCGCTGCGCCATCCGTGTCGATCATCCGGCTTCCCCGAGAACCGGATGTCACGACAAGAATCCACCGGTGTCGCTCCTGCAACTCCAGCAGGGTCTGCTCATGCACCGTGAATGTTTCGTCCGCGCAGAAGACGATCCCCAAGAACGGCGCCGCCTGTTCGATCCAGATTCCCTGCCAATCGGAATCTTCGACAGTTGCCGCGACGGTCGACTCCTGGGGCAGCAACGAGATGAATTCCTGATGCGGCGCCCGCAGAACGCCCAGGTAGCACAGATCCCATCCTTCGGTAGATGCCCGTCGAACGGCACGCGCGACACCTTCCGTCGCGTGGGGGCCATCATCGGGATACGACGTGATGACCGACCGTTCACCGTTCGCATCGACCAGCACATAGCAGACCGTTGCGGGGCCGGCCGAGCTCTCGTCGAACCAAGTGGACACGCCGTGACTGTGGAGGTTGTCGAAATCGACTTTCGCCGCCTCGTCGTTGCTGGCCGAACCAACGGCAGTGACGTTCGCGCCGATCGATCCCATGCTCGCCGCAAAATTGCCGTCGACTCCTCCCGGAGTGATCTGCACGGATTGGGCCAGCACCTTCTCCCCGGGACCTGGCAGGGCCTCCATCCGGAGTTGGACATCCACGACCGGGCGCCACATAGTGACGAGCACCCGCCTGGATGCGAGTTCCCGGAGTACGGATTCGGCGTTATCGATTAGCGCCACCCTCGTCATGTCAGCAATTCCTCACCGCGTCGCTTGGCGTCACGAATTCCCTTGACCGAAACAGCAATGATGGTGACCAGGTACGGCAGCACAAGGGCATACTCCGAGGGCAGCTTGAACTGCTGAATGGGAATGGCTGTTGCTCCCATGATGCCGAAGATCAGGGCCGCCAAACCAACGAGGAGTGGTTTCCCATCCCCGAACAGCACGGCAGATACCGCAATGAACCCTGCTCCCGCCGTCATCCCGACAGTGAACATCGACAATCCGGACAATGGCAAGTAGGCACCGCCGACTCCGGCGAGAACACCTCCGATCAGAAGGGCACGATACCTGTATCCGTTCACGCTCACACCCGCTGCCGTGGTGGCCGCGGGATTCCCACCGACCGCTCGCATACGCAGTCCCGTCCGACTGCGGTAAAGGAACCAGTGTGCCCAGATGACGACAACGAACGCGAGGGGCATGAGCACATCGAAGGTGTTCCACATCTTCGGAAGTGTTCCGGCGGTTGTCGAGACGAACTGGCCGGAGGCGTTGAACAGCGTACTCAGGAGCACGCCGGTTAGAGCCAGCATTACCAGGTTGATCACGATGCCGACGACAATCTCGTCGGTCTTGAAATACACGGTGGCGATGGCGAAGATTGCGGAAACCAGCATGCCCCCGCCGGCGCCTGCGAGCATGCCCAGCAGGGCATTGCCGGTCAAATTCGAAACAGCGAACCCGGCGAAGGCTCCGGCGATCATCATGCCTTCGAGCGCAAGGTTGAAAACATTGACCTGAGCGGAGAATGCCCCTCCGACCGCGGCGAGAACGAGAGGCGTCGCGCTCTGCAATCCAGCAATCAGGACGAACAGAATCGAACCGGCAATGGCAGCGATCTCAATTGTCATTTCGCCCCCTTATTGTCTGAATGGCCTTTTTCACCGGGTCAATAGCGAAGATAAGAATGAACAACGGCGCTATGAGCTGCACCATGTATGGCGAAACGGTGGTGAACTGTTGGATCGCTAACTGGCTGTTCTGAATCATGCCGAGGAACAGCGATGACGCCGCAATTCCGACCGGATGATTCATGGCCAAGAGGCCGCCGAGAATCCCGTTCCAACCGAAGTTTGTCAGGGAGCCGTCAATGAACTGGTGAAGGATTCCCTGGACCTCGAACGCCCCGACCAGTCCTCCGATCGCGCCGGAGAGAAGAAACACCCGGAACTGGACGCCTCGGGCATCGATACCCGCGTAACTGGCGAACTTCCTGCTGCCGCCAATCGCCGTAACCTCGTCGCCCCACCTCGTGCTAAGAAGCGCAATTGCTCCCGCGATGAAGACGAGGACGGTGGCAAGTACTGTCCAAGACGCGCTCGATGAACCGACGAAGACGGGATAGGCAGCCGACTCCGCGATCGGGCGGCTCGTGACCGTGATCGATTCATGCCCTTCGCTCGACTTGGCGAGGAAGAACACCCTGACGACCAGGTTGCACAGCAGGACGGCGATGTAGTTGAGCATGAGGGTCGTCACAACCTCATTGACGCGATAGCGCCGGAACAGCCACGCTGCAGGATACGCCCACAACATGCCTGCGGCCGCCCCGGCGGCGGTCGTGATCGGCAAAAGAACAATCGCAGGAAGTTGCATGCTCGAGCCCACAATGGCGGCGACACACGCCCCGACGATGATCTGACCTTCCACCCCGGTGTTGAAAATTCCCGCACGAGCGCCGATCAAGAACGCGAGGCTGGAAAGAATCAGAGGTGCAGTCCAGCGAGCAAGGTTGAGAACAGCGTCAGTGCTCACGAAAGAGGAGGCGAGCACGACATTCACAAATCTGCCGAGGTTTTCGCCTTGCGCAACCAGCAGAATGCTGATCACCACCCCACCGATGGCCAGTCCAACCGAGTAACGGGTCAGGTGCCTGGAAACCAGTGTCCAGTTCATTACGCTCCCCCCATCCGAGCGAGTCCGGTCATGGCAGCGCCCACCGACTCGACGGTCGCGTCATTGCGGTCCATTTCGGCAACTATCGCTCCGTCAAAGAACACGACGATCTGGTCCGCGACCTCCATGAGCTCGTCCAGGTCGCTCGATATGACAACGACCGCACATCCCGACGACGCCAGATCGCGGAAACGCTGGCGGATCCCGATGGCGGACCCGACGTCGATGCCCCTCGTGGGCTCCTCGACAACGAGCAATTGGGGATTGTCCGCGAGCTCCCGAGCAACGATGAACTTCTGCAGATTTCCTCCAGAAAGCGACGACGGCAGCGATTCGACGCTGTGCGCTTTGACCTGACCGTCTCGGATGATTTCCCGAGCGAATTCCCTGGCCTTCCTCTTACGTACGAAGCCGTGCCAGTCGAATCGTGGATTGCGTTGTCTCCCCGCGATCGCGGAGACCCAGAGCGGGCGGGTGGCCAAAGTGGCCACCGACCCACGATCCGAAGGCACATAGGCCATGCCCGCACCGCGAAGTGCACGAACCGACCGTGATTGAGCAGGTCCTGGCTCAATCACAACGGAATGTTTGCCCTGAAACGCTATTCGACCGCTGACCGCCGGCCGTAACCCGGTGAGGGTCGCGATGAACTCGTCCTGTCCTGAGCCGGCGACCCCAGCCACCCCGAGTACGGAACCCGCGGAAAGCCTGAGGTTGATCGGCCCGATCACCTTTTCCGCACTCCCGAACTTCGAACAGACCAGATCGCTCACCTCGAGAACCGTCGGGAGGCCAGCCTCCGGCTTGACTCGTTCGACGATCGGGAGGTCGTTCCCCAACATGAGCTGGGCGAGGTCGCGAGGAGCCAGCTGTCCCGGCGTGGCGGAGGCCACCACCTCTCCTGCGCGCATCACGTAGATGATGTCCGAGATTTCTAGCACCTCATTGAGCTTGTGGCTGATGAAGATCACGGCCTTGCCAGCATCACGCAAAACACGGATGGCTTTGAACAGCCCTTCGGTCTCCTGCGGGGTTAGCACCCCCGTTGGTTCGTCGAGGATGATCACTTCCGCATCCCGGTAGAGGACTTTCAGTATTTCGACTTGCTGCTGCATGCTCACCGGCAGAGCGCCGACCTGACGTTCAGCAGGGACGAACAAGCCATATTCCTTGGTTATGGCCGACAGCCGGTCCACGATTGCATGCTTGTCAATTCCGCGTATGCGGGACGACGTCTCCCAGCCGAGCGAAACGTTCTCCCACACCGTGAGCTGAGGAACCAGTGCAGTCTCCTGGAAGACCATGCCGATGCCGGAAATCGCCGCATCCCGCGCCGACCGGAACTGCACCTTCTTGCCGTGCACGCTGATCGTTCCGCCGTCAGGAGCTTCCACCCCCGCGAGCATCTTGACGAGTGTCGACTTGCCGGCCCCATTCTCCCCCACGATCGCCGTCACCTGCCCTGCCTGGAGCGACAGAGACGCCGAACGCACAGCGTGTACTGAACCGTAAGACTTGCGAAGACCCTCGAGAATGACAGCGGCGGCACCGGGGCTGACCGGCGACGGCCCCCCGAAACCGCCGCCGCCGATCAGGCTTTCATCAGCAAGCGACATTGATCGTGCCAGCTCGCAGCTCGGCTTCAACCTTTTTGACGATGGCCTGAAGGTCCGGCTCCAGCGCGTTCAAGTCGCGCTCGTCATACAGGGGCGCGCCCTTTGCTGCGTCATACACATATGGCCCCGCTTGAAACTTCTTGTCGAGAACATCCCTGGCAACTTGATATGCGGCGGTGCCTGCATCTTTCAGCGCGGACCAGGGAACGGAACCCTTGGCAATGTCTCCCTGCCACGAGTCGGAGCCAATTGCGAAAATGCCCGTCTGGGCTGCGCCCTTGAGCACACCAAGGCCAGTCTGGTTTGCAGCCTGAAGAATCACATCCACTCCGTCGCCCTTGAGCGATGCAGCGATCTGCTGTCCCTTCAACGGATCGGTGAATGTTCCGGCATATGTGGTCGTCACGGTGTCGGATGGCGCAGCCGACTTGACGCCCGCCTCGAACCCGCAGCGATACTGGTTCACGACGCCCATGTCTTGGCCACCGACAAAACCGAGCTTGCCGGTCTTGCTCAAGTGGGTGCCCACCACACCTGCAAGATAGGCCGGCTTCACGGTGTCAATGGTGAGCGACTGCACATTCTTGAGCTTGGGGTCGACCGTGGAATCGACGATGATGAACTTTGTCTTGGGAAAATCGTTGGCGACTTTGCCGACCGCGTTGCCCAAGTCATCCCACAGAACCATCACAGGATTGAACCCGTTGCTGGCGGCCGACCGAAGCTGCTGCTCATATGCTCCTGCCTGCACTCCTGGAACCTGCTTGGCCGGAACGCCCGTTTCCTTTTCAAGCTTTTGAAGGCCGGAAAAAACCAGGTCGGCAAAGGGATTCCCCGCCGGCTGATTCATAATGAGAATCGTTCCTGCAGTGTCCTGGCCAGACTTCGAACCGCTGGCGGAACCGCCCGCTTCGGCAGAACATGCGGTGAGGCCGATCGCCAAAACCACAATCGCGCTTGCTGCACCGGCGCGACGCGCGACGCGTGAAAGAGGAGTCTTCATAATTCGTTAGCTACTTTCTTGAATCGGTTGGGAAGGAACTATTGGATCGACTGACTTCAGAAAGCCTCTGAGCCAGTCCGTGAAGGTCGATGCGGTTCACGGAAGTGACGAGGGAGTACCATCTCTCATTCACCTTCTCGAAACCGGAGAACGTCCCCGCAATTGCGGTCGCCATACTGCCGATCGTGTCGGTGTCGTCACCGATATTCGCCGCGGCGATAGCCGTGAGGTTCACATCGCCGCGGGTTGCGACGAACAGCCCGATGGCCGAGGGAACCGACTCGTGTGTGTTCAGCCCGGCACCAATGTGGTCGGCCAGATCGGCGACGATGGACTCAAGATCGACTCCCGATTGAGCGATCTCGACCGCCGCAAGGATTCTTCGCTCTATCGACGGGCCAGCAACCTCGCGACCCTGTGCCAAACCAATCGATTCCCCAATTCGGGAGGCGTCGAGTGCGGCATCGATGATTTCTTCCAGGTCTGTCCCTTCGACACATGCCTGGGCACAGGCGCCTGCCACTGCAGCCGCTCCTGCGATGGCCAGTTGGGTATTGTGAGTAGGGGCGCAAATTACGGCGGCAGCCTCCGCGGCTGCCGCCACATTTCCCGGATGCAGCCATCCTGCCGGGGCCGCCTTCATCGCCCCGCCATTGGTAGCTCCGGTGAAGCTTTGCACATCACCCATTCCGACTGAGAACGGATCTTCGCCGTCCGCGATCCGCGCAACGGCCCGCTTTGTGCTCGGTCCGGAGAATCTGGCCAGAAGCGGATCGCTCGACCATTTCATGAGGTGTTTCACAACAGAGTCGAGATTCACCTCACCCGCATCCACGATCGACTCAGCCATGGCAATCACCAGAGAACCATCATCCGTATAGGCACCAATGACCCGGTCTTGGTCATATGGCTTGTGACGCAGTTCCGTAAAGTCGTCAATCCACCCGTACAACCGGCGAATTTGACGAATGCTGAGGGTCTCCGTGATCGCACCCAGCGCGTCACCGATCACCGCTCCGGCCAGACCCCCCTCAATCCGGGCGGCCAATGACAATTCACTCATGAGGTTCTCCACCGATCAGTGAGAGTCGGACATTGATGTTGATCACTTCTTCTCCTGTCCGAAGTCACGATGCATGTTCAGGGAGAAGAACGGGGCGTTGTAGCGCAGGCGCGACCACTCGGTCGGCCCCCGGTGGCTGTATGCGATGCCCGTTACCTGAAGAAGAGGGCTGGCGAAGGGTAGATCGAAAATGCTGGACTCCAGTTCATCGGTTATGCAGATCTCGATTGATGTGTCTGCACTGATGATCGGAGCGCCCTGCGCAGCAAGCTCCCGATAGAGCGAGCGGCCATCCTCGAAAACTTGACCCTCACCGAACACCGACGCGTCAATGTCTCTGGTCCACGAGTCCAGCAGGATCCCCGGCTTTTCATGCACGTAGATCAGCCGGACGAGGTGAAAACAGCTCACATCCGGATTCAGACGTAGCGCATCGGCAACTTCCGCCACCGGCAGATCGACGCCACAGGCCAATACTCGTGTGGAGAATTCGATGCCCTGGCTCTTCAGGTCGTCCGTGCAGCTCTGCCAAGACTCGAGTCGGTACTGCACACTGGGTTCACTGACATAGGTGCCACTCCCCTGGCGCCGGATTACCGTTCCCCGCTGGGCGAGCTGATCGAGCGCGCCCCGCACAGGGGCGAGGCTGACACCCAGTTGCGCCGCCAAGTCTTTCTCCGCGGGCAGGCGCTCCCCCGGCTCATACGTCCCATTTTCGATGTTGGACAGGATTGCTCTCCGCGCGCGGTCCTGAAGGCTGTCACCCATGGCCGCCATATTCAATCCCTTAATGCGCGGTGTTGCCTTAGTGCGTGGAACTGATTCCGAAGTCTGCATAATGACATGTTTACATGTCATCTTGCGCACCTGTCAACCCGTTGGGACAAACTCACTCATCGATTCGGCAATTAATGTCGAGGGGACACGTCGATATACATTGCGGAATCCGCTGACCCCCCGTTCAGGACACGGTGATGTGTGCCGTCGCTGTGCGTCAGGTAACCTCTGCGACGGATGGTCGCCTGGTCTAGGTGTACGGCCCAGGGAGGTTGGTTGAGTTTGTGTGATGACACGCCCTGAGCTTTGGGCGTGAGGAAGGCCTCCGGTTGTGGAGTGGAGATGTTCAAGTTGGCCCGGTCGGGGGCCAGCAGTACAGCTGGGCGCATCACCCGGTTCGTGACGTGGCCCGTGCTCACCCGCCTACAGTCGGCAGGCAAGGAGATTGCTGCGAGCTCGCGGCTCAGGTGCCGCAGGCCTTGACGCCGCCGTCGGCTAAGGAATTGAAGTTAAAATTCCCCACGTTCAACGCCCGCTCCGAAGAGATCATGTCGAAGTCGACATGGAAAGGGCCCGTGAAATCTCACCGGGCGATCATCCCGGTCTCCGGTTACTACGAGTGGAAGACGGCTGCGGACGGCACTAAGCCTCGATCCACCGATGTTGATCGTTGAGGTCACGGCGGTTTAAACCGAGAATGCCCGCCTGGTCAGGAAAAATTGGAGTTACTACAGCTCAAATTTCTTGATCAAGAAGGGCATCTCGTAGATGCAACTTTCTCATACTCGCCGGGTCGTGTCTGCTTCCTCCGATGATGCAAATCTTGTGCCGGCCGCGGGGCTGGCCCCGATGATGAGGCTGGCTGAGATGGCGGGGGCTGCGGAAGCTGGCTGCTGAGCGGTTGACGGTCCCGACAGACAAGCGTGCCAACGCGGGGCTGAAGGTCGCTTCGATGGTTGGCGGGATGGTTGCCGGCGCCGATTCGATCGATGACATGGGCTTGTTGTGCCACGGCGGGATGCGGAAACTGTTCACCGCCTGTTATGCGCCGTCGACCCTCGTTGGCCGTCTGAAGGGTCTTGAAACGGTCTCTAGCTTCGAACTTGCACGACCCTTCTACGAGCGTGATCGCGCGGCAGGCGAGGTGCGCTGAATGTGCGCATTCGACACGACCAAAGCCGAATCGATAGTTTCGCCGCCGCAAGCGCCGCCGAGGTCTCCTGACGAGTAGCAGTGCGCTCGGTCGCGGCGCATATTGGGATGTGTCGCTTTCGGGCGTCATCGTGATTGCGTCGTCCCTTGCTTATCGCGGGCCCACTCCGCGGTGACGAGGATGCCTCCGAATGTATAGAAGTGCATCGAGGCTTCGCCGTGGACTTCTGGACGAATCGCCCCGGCGAGCGCATCCATAAACCGGCCAGGACCTGCTGTCCCCAGCAAATGTGAGAGGGAGAAGCCGTATTTTTGCACGATCCCGGCAGACGATTGCACGCCGAACCGAGTGGCGTAACGGAGCAGGCGGCGGATGCCGACTGGACCGGGCACGCCGATCCGGGCCGGGGAAACTATGCCGATCTCGCGCACTCGGCGCAGCCAGTCCAACACGGGATCGGCGTCGAAACCGAATTGCGTGATCACAGTCGATTTCAGGTTTTGCTCACGAAGCGCGGCAGACTTGTCTTCGAGCGCCCGCCAGAGAGATACATCATCGATGTCGGGGTGTCCCTCCGGGTAACCGCTGATTCCCACATTTCGCACCCCGCAGGTCGGGAGAAGGCCCGACCGGATCACCGCAAGCGCGTCTTCATAGGGACCCTCCGGGCGATGTGGATCGCCGCCGACCACGAATATCTGATCGATCGCATTGACATCGGCGAAGGCGGACAAGACGTCTTCGAGTTCCCGTTCGGATCGGAGTCTTCGTGCCGAGATGTGCGGAACGGGCACGAAACCGGCTTCGCGAGCCGCACGGGCAGTCCCAACACGAAGTTCGAGGCTCTCGTTGTCGAGCTCGGTGATGTTGACCAGTGTTCCCCGAGGGATGACCGGCGCAGCAGTGCGCAGCGAGTCTTCGTCCTTGCCAGTCATCTCCAAAGAGAAGTCGCGCAAGAGCCGCGCCAGCGCTTCCGCGCTGCGGAACTCGTGATCGGTCATACCAGAAGCCGCTCGCCGTCAGTTCGTGTAGATGACGAAAACTTTGCGCAGAGTCTCGTGCACCGTCCACGTTCCGGTCCAACCCAGGGGGAAGACTACACTGGTGCCGGCCGTGATCTCGACGGCATCTTCGCCATCGCGCTGGACGGTCATCCTCCCTGAAAGCACGTAGATGATTTCGCCGCGGGTGAGGAACTCCCAGCGGGACTCTCCGGGTTCTGATTCCCACGTTCCGGAGACGATACGGCTGTCGTCGCTTGTGAAGAAGATTTGTTTGCGCACGATGATGTCGCCCGAGAGTGGCGTCGCGGTTGGGGCGCCCAGTAATGATTCGGCGAGGTCGGCTGCGGAAATCTCGTTAGCGCGGAATGTGGTGGTCATGGTTTTGCCGCTTTCGTTGGTTAGTAAGTGAGGCGAACGGGAGGAGATTGGGGTCAGCGAAGCACAATCGTGCGACGGCCCTGGGCGATCACTCGGCCCTCACAATGCCAGCGCACGGCCATGGTCAGGGCGGCCGATTCGGCATCCCGGCCGACTGCGGCGAGGTCATCGGGCTCAAGGGTGTGGTCGACCTGAATCACCTGCTGGGCGATAATCGGCCCCTCATCGAGGTCTCCGGTGACATAGTGCGCGCTGGCTCCCACCAGCTTCACACCTCGCTCGTAGGCCTGGTAATAGGGCTTGGCGCCCTTGAAGCTGGGCAGGAAGGAGTGGTGGATGTTGATGCATTTTCCGGCGAGACCGGCAACCAACTCGTCACTGAGCACCTGCATGTAGCGGGCCAGCACGATCAGGTCGACGTCGAAGCGGTCGACAAGTTCGAGGAGCCGGGCCTCGCCGTCGGACTTGGTGTCTGCGGTCACCGGGATGTGGAAGAACGGGATGCCGTACCAATCCACCATGGTTTCGTGGTCGCGATGGTTCGAAACAACGGCGACCACATCGATGGGCAGGTCGCCGTTGCGCGCGCGGAAGAGCAGGTCGTTGAGGCAATGTCCGAATTTGGAGACCATGATCAACACGCGCCGCTTCGTATCGTGCCGCTCCAGATTCCAGCGCATCGAGAACTGCTCGGCGACAGGACCGAAGCCATTGCGCAATTCGTCGATGGCCGACTCGTCGCCGTCGCTGACCATGTGTACGCGCATGAAGAAGTGCCCGGCTCTGCGATCTCCGAATTGCTTGTTGTCGATGATGTCGCATCCGTGGTCGTAGAGATAGCCGGAGACGGCGCGGACGATGCCGGGCGCTTCGGGGCAGTCCAGGGTGAGGACGTGTTCGACGGTGGTTTCAGAAGCTGTGGCGCCCGGTTGCCGATACGTGATGGTCATGGCTCAGCACTCGATGACGTT
>Ga0157371_10001072_pt1 | contig 29848 bp, 27 predicted proteins | sample C45metaG_FD_113462 | JGI IMG/M metagenome (GOLD analysis project Ga0157371, IMG submission 113462) | Corn rhizosphere microbial communities from Kellogg Biological Station, Michigan, USA - C4-5 metaG | ecosystem: Host-associated > Plants > Roots > Rhizosphere > Soil | place: USA: Michigan... | reverse complement strand
AACTTTTGCATTAGTTTCGAGTTAACAACTTTAATATTTAGTCAAAAAACTCAATAGTGCTCCTTATGAATAAGAGCCCATTTAATTGGATTATTCCTAAGCTGGATAAGCGACAGCCGCGTTTGCAAGCAGAAAAATTTATTGTAGAACACATTAAATGCAGGAACCTTATACCCGGCGATGTAGTGCTCCCCTACAGGCAATTTGCGGCACTAAACGGGCTAAGTATAGGTACCATTAAAAGGGCTTATTCCAACCTCATTATTCAGGGATGGCTTTCAGCAAGGCCTGGCGGAGGCACTTTTGTAGCCCAAAGAATTCCGGGCGAGGAAATTCCACACCGAACTTCAGGGTTTACCGACAGGTTTCCGGCAGGCCTGGCAATACCTAAAAAACACGCTCGGCCACCGGCTCATTACATTCCTCAGCCATTTGTAGCTATCGGAACCTATGAGCCTACACAAATACTATTCCCACACGAAACCTTTAATAAATACTGCATAAGCCATCAGATCAGAAATGCGAACCTTAGTCAGGCAAAAATGCTTACTTCCTACAAAGGGGAGCGGTTTAAACATGCTGTTCTTACCGAACTGAACCAAAAACGCGGTTTCGGGATAAAACTGGATGTGCTTGAAATTATAATGGGCAGAAAATCCAGTCTGGAAAGGGTACTTAAAATATTATTACACAAGCCCGGTGAGGTGGTTATTAACACCAGCATATTCGATTTAACTTTGACCAATGTGTTGAGAGAATGTGGCGCTATTGTACATACTTTAAGCACCCAGGACCAGCATTTTCTTGAAAAAACAGAAGCCCTGCTTAAACAAACAAATGTCCGTGCTATATATATAAAACCCCAATGCAGTTTTCCGGAACGGTACACTTTAACTGAAACCCAGTGCATGGGGCTGATTGAGCTTGCGAAGAAATATAAAACATGTATTCTGGAAGAAGACGAGGATCATGAACTCTACTATGGGCCAGCATCCTACAAGCCTTTGGCCTGTTACGATCACGATGGGCATGTAATCTATTTAGGCTGCCTGAGTATGGCTACCCCTTACACCCGCTCATTACGCATCATTGTTGCTTCCCTTCAATTCATAACAGCCCTTAGGGCTTTGCCTGTACAGACTATAGCACAGCGCGAAGTAATTACAGAAAGTGCCCTTGCAGATATGATGATAAAAGGAGAGTTGGGTACTTATCAGAAAAACCTCAGGTTAAATGCAAAAAAGAACCGGGATAATTTACAATGGGTTTTAAGCAATTACCTCAGTGATCATATCAGCTTTGAAATGCCAGAACACGGACTCATGTTCTGGCTAAAGTTTCGTGACGAGGTTGCTTTAAATGCATTGCTCCTTCAGCTTGGAACTATGGGAATTGAAGTCCCTTTTCACCCGAACAATCAAAAAACGGACAGCAAGGTTAATTATATGCTGTTAGGGTTTGGTCATTACCAGGTTGAAGAAGCTGAAGGAGCAGCAAAACTGCTGCAAGAAATTATTGATCAATTAATTGATAAGCAGAAAAATTAATCCAGTTTGATTGAATCTTCATCTATACCTGTGTAATTGCAAAATTCCTTTATGGTAACATACTGATGCTTTTTCTTACGATACAGAAAACGAATATTCTGCAATAAACTTTGCGCCTTTCTAAGACTCAGACCAGTAATCCTTACTACATCCTTGGGGAAAATACATACTTTTTTCATGCCGTGGTTTGTTGTACCGCAACAGATAGAGTGGCGCATAGCATAAAAGTAAATTAACCTTTACGGAACCCATCCTGCAGATGGTTAATAAACAATTGAGAACCAATATAATAAAATAATAATTATTCTAAAAACCCACAAAGCGCACAGAACGTCTAAAACGTATTATTGCGCATAAAACGCTCAGAACGCATATTGCGCCAGCTGATTTTCTTAACGCACGTAATTTAACCCGTGAATTCAGCTGAAATCTCTTAGTTTTTCTTGCATCAGACATTAGAAATGGTTCGATACAGGCTTAATAAAAAAAGGTATTAAATAGGTATTTCATAGGTGTTTCATAGGTGTATTGTTGGTGCGGAGACCATTGAAAGCTGGACGAAAGGGCTATAACAGACAGACTTTAGAAATGCATGTAAGCAGGTTGAATTAAACATAGAATTAAACATAGAATTAACCATTTATAAACAAAATCAAAAAAAGAAAATCATGGCAAAATTAAAACAAGGAATTCTAGGCCCAATTTCAGGGAAAATCGGGCCGGTAGTAGGTGGAGTATGGAAAGGTATCCCTTATATTCGCAGAACGCCCAAGAAAAAAAAGAAGAAAGCTCCAAGAACTCCAGGCAGGGTTGCAAATGAGAAAAAATTTAAGTTTGGAAACGATTGGCTGATCCCCTTCCATCCTTATATGACGATAGGCTTTCAGAACGAGGCCGTTCAGAGAACAGCTTTATCAGCGGCCTTTTCAGCAAATTATAAACACGTATTTAAAGGAAAATACCCCGACTTGCAGATTGATTACAGCGCTGTAAAAATTAGTGTTGGTACTTTACCAGGACTTACTGATCCTCAGCTGGCTTTAACTGCCCCCGATACATTGCTCCTCACATGGAAAGCCAGCTCATCAGCCAAAGCAATATTCAATGACCAGATTATGCTGGTGGTGTATAGTCCTGCTTTAGCGAAAACAGATGGGTTTATAGGGAGTACCCTGCGCCGCGATCTACAATATGCTTTTAAATTTAATCCAGAGCTTATCGGCACCGATCTGGAAGTTTATCTAAGTGTAACCTCATTAGACAGAAAGAAAATTGCTGAGAGTAAATATATGGGAAGGATACTACCGTTATGAAAACACATACTTCTACTACCCTACGCGATTTAATTGTAAACAAGCTTGATCCATCGAAGGCAAAAATGAGTGAACCACAGATCAAAAAGTGGCTTAAGGATCTTCCGGAAATTAATCAGGATCTCTGCACTTTGATGAGTATCCTGGTTTTTAGCCGGGTACCTGATGAATTGGTAAACCGTCATATCAGGCAGATTCAGCGTGAAAGCATCCATTTATTAAACGTATTGGAGGCATATCAAAATGTTAGCGATGCAATGAAGATTCTGCACCAAAAAGTACTGAACTGTTTGCAGGACATTCTATTTCATATAAAGAGTGATTATGACGATTTTTTTAATCTTGACCTGGCGATTCCAAACAGTCACTATGGTCTGGAAGTATCAGAAATCGAAGTCAAAATAAATCCAATGATAACTGCTTTAAGAAACAAAAATGCAGATAAAGATTTGCAGCGGTTGATTCAAAACAGTTTGAACGAATTTATAAAAGCGGGTTCCTGTACCTATTACCGTCTAGCCTATATGAAAGGGCTGCAGGAATCATTAGGTACAATTTGCATTACTGCAGAAAAAGATGAAATAAATGAACGGATAAAAGAACACCTTTTTTATCATAATCTTAACACTGCGAGCCATGTTCGATACTATAAAAGAGAAATACAAAAGCAATTAACCGAAACTTTTGATGTAATGGAGCAGCAGCAATTGCTTTATGCGTATCAAAAGCAGTTTAGAAGTTGGCCACAGGAAAAAATCTCAGGATTTAGTCCTAAAAATGAAGGGATAAAAGCTTTGTTGTTATCCTTTGTTGGAGCCGAGATCAAGTATCTGGCTAAAAAACTAAGAGACGGGCAACAGGGCGCGATTGCAAATGCAGAAAAGGTGCAAGCTCTCAATTACAGGGTTCCGGTAAGTTTTTCTGTAGATGCACTGGCGTATTTCTTTAAGTTACTTACCAAGGCGGGGGTTATAAATGGGGCACTTAAAACAGATCTACTAATTTTCATTTCCAAAAGCTTTCAAACTCCCGGAATAGGAAATGGAATTCTTTCTGTAAAAAGTCTGGATACTAAGTATAGGCAAGTTGTGCAACGCACTGCTGATGCCGTGAGGGCTGTATTGTTAAGAATGTTAAAAATACTAGATCAAGAATTTGCATGACATGAACTTTACATCAGAAATTATCATTCCGGCCGGTTATAGGATAATTGGCCTGATCACCCGTGAAGTTGTTGTTTCCGGAATACGTATTGCTTTGGTAGGAGAACTGAAGAGTATCAAGATGCTTATTGATCCTAGTAATGGAGAACTGGCTTCTGATTTGGAATTACTCGAAATTCTGGAAGAGCATGATGTAAAATTGGCTTATGATGGGGCCATTCACATCTGTTCTGAAATATGGACTAAATACCGATTGCTTTTTATGAGAGATGAGGATGAACTGCTGGATATTGAGGGGGTAGAGGAGCTAGCATGTGCATTGTATTTGCGGTTTATGTTCCAAAGGGTTCATCACAAGCGTAAAGACAGGTATGTAAACTTTGGTAAGGTGCTGCACTATTCCCAACGCCTGTTGTACGAATGGTGCAAAGTTATGCTGCTTGGCGAGACAAGGATGTTCAGTATTGGATATCGTAGCAATTACAGCGCCGGGCGATTACATACCTTGGTTGCAGATCATAGCAACTACTATGTGGATGTTGTAGTTGAGCTTATTGAATACCTGCAGGAGATGGAAACAAAAACGAGCTACTCAGCTAAAAATAAAAATTTTATAAAAAAATAATATTGGCCTGCTGGCTATGTAAACTACGTTTCCGACTGATTTTGCCCGGGGGGTCCCCGACCCCTGGGGACTGCCACAAATCGAAGCAAATATTTCTCTTTGTGGTGTTGTTTGTGATCAGGCACTGCAGGGTTTAGGGAGCAGATAACGTAATTAACAGATTTATTAATTTTTAATCCTTAAAAAAATGGGAATTATCAGACAAGGAATCCTAGGCGGATTTCGCAAAAAAACAGGTTCAGTAGTTGGTGCGTATTGGCGCAAGTTAAATGTAATTAGAGGTTTACCTAGAAAAAGCTCTAAGCCACCTACCCAGGAGCAGATCAACCATAAGTTCAAATTCGGGCTGATTACCGGCTTCTTAAGCTGGATCAGCAATTTAATTGAGCCGGGCCTGAAAAAGGTAAGTGGCGATTCAATTTCTCCGATGAATTATGCGGTGGCTTACCATCTAAAAAATGCAATTACCGGGATTGCGCCAAACTTTATGATAGATTATCCTAAAGTGATTTTTAGCAAGGGCAAGCTGATGCTTCCGCTTACTGTGGATGTAACATCAGATCCGGGTGCAGAGCTGGTTTTTAACTGGGATGCAGGAGGCCTGGAGGACAAATATCTTGATGCAACAGATATGTTGTCGGTTCTGCTTTACAATCCTACGCTGGATCGCTTTGTGAAGGTAGTTAATGCAGTTCCAAGATCTGCAGGCACATTTACACTTAATGTACCACCAACTTTTGCTACGCATGAGGTGTATTGCTACATCAGCTTTAATTCAGTAAAAACCAAGTTCCTGGTTTCTAACAGCCAATACCTTGGCAAGGTGATGATTATCGCATAAACCGATGTTAATTTAACCGACTACCGTTCGATCTGAACGGTAGTCTTATTTACTTACTTAAAATATGAAATTATGAATGTCTTTAATTTAAGTACGAACTCAAGAGCTGTTTATGAAACTTTAAAAATCGCGGCATTGCTAACCATTATGGTATTGTTATGGCCCTTTGCCCAGCAAATGGTTTTCAGCTTTGATGAAACAGCCGGATATATTAACCCTGGCAGCATGGCGCTGCTGGTGTTAATATCGCTCATTACTTTTATTGTAATAGTAGTATTGTCGGGCTGGCTATTACAGCGTTTTTTAGCCGCTCAGAATTTACCAGGTATGGGCGTTATGGTTTTACAGTTTAGAAAATTGGAATTATGGCAACAATTAGGATTTTACTGGGCATCATTTGCCTTGTTACTGCTGGCCGCAGCTATGAGCGTAATGGCAGTTTGCTAAAATGCTGGGCAGGAAACCTTTATACAGATCGCATTAAACAGATCATGTGCGGCAAAAGGCTTTACAAAAAGCTAATCCCTATTGCTCAGGCTGAACTTTGGGTTAGGGAAGAAACCGGTAATAATGATGGTGCTCGTGTTGAAGAATACCAGACTGCAGTTGATTTAAAGAAGGGTGATCCTTATTGTGCGGCTTTTGTTAGCTGGGTCTTTAAACAGGCAGGTTATGCAAGCCCCAGAACGGGCTGGTCGCCTTCATTGTTTCCAGTTGCCAAATTGGTAAAGGCTGCGGCCCCGGGGAATGTGTTTGGCATTTATTTTCCTTCGTTAAAACGGATTGCCCATTGTGGCTTTGTAGTGAGTGCAAAAGGTGATTGGATTAGCACCATTGAGGCTAATACTAATATTTCAGGGAGTCGAGAGGGTGATGGAGTGCATAAAAGACTGCGACATAGGAGATCTATTTATAGGTATTCTGATTGGCGGTTAAAACGGTAAGGTAGTTATCAGCTTTTCGTCCTCTCGAACGTATGTGAGAGATCACTTGTTTATGCTATCAAGAGATCTCTCCTATCGTCGAGATGACGATAGCTTAAGAAACTGCATCAAACTCTTCAAACTTAGAGTTCTTACTTTTAAACTCCGGAACAATAGTTTTCATCTGGATTACCACTTTTCTATTGTCGTTAATCACAGCATGATCTACCAATTTATAGATCTGGGCTTCTATTTCATTGAAAACATACTCGCGCACTTTACCAATCATGATTTTCTCATGGTGAGTTGGCATGGTGTTTTCGTTGTCGTTCAACAGCTCTTCGTATAACTTTTCACCTGGTCTTAAACCAGAGTAGGTAATTTTTATATCTTCATTAGGTACCAGACCGGCAAGGCGAATCATTTTCTTGGCCAGCTCTACAATCTTAACAGACTTGCCCATATCAAACACATAGATCTCCCCCCCTTTACCCATACAACCAGCTTCAAGCACCAATCTGCAAGCTTCAGGGATGGTCATAAAGTAGCGAGTAATTTCAGGATGGGTAACTGTAACAGGCCCTCCTTTTTCTATCTGCTGCTTAAACCTTGGTATTACCGAACCATTAGAGCCCAATACATTTCCGAAACGGGTAGTAATGAATCTGGTAATTGGTTTAACATTTAAATCATTGATGTAGCCAAGGCCATTAGAGAATATAAAATCGTCAGTAGCCAATGAGTTGTTTAACGATTGTACGTAGATCTCTGCAATACGCTTAGAAGCGCCCATAATATTCGTTGGGTTAACCGCTTTATCTGTAGAGATCATTACAAATTTTTGTACGCCATGTTTTACCGACAAGTCAGCAATTGTTTTTGTACCCAGCACATTGGTTTTAATGGCTTCTGCCGGATTATCTTCCATCATAGGCACATGTTTGTATGCGGCGGCATGATACACGTAGTGAGGCTTAAAAGTATCAAAAAGGAAGTTCATTCGCTTTTCGTCCTTTACATCCCCTATAAAGGCATGGAAATTAATGTCTTTGTGCTTTTCTTCCAGTTCCAGCTGCAAATGGTGCAATGCAGTTTCACTATGGTCGCAAAGAATGATCAGGCCCGATTCAAATTTCAATACCTGCCTTACTATTTCGCTACCAATAGATCCGGCAGCTCCGGTAATAAGGATTCGCTTACCTTTTAATTGGTTTTGGATACCCTCGGTATCAATATGAATTGGCTTTCTATTTAGTAAGTCCTCAATATTAAGGTTTTGGATCTGAGCAGTACTTACATCACCACGAGCCCAAACGTCCGGCGGAGGAATGTTTAATATTTTAACATCATTTTCGAGGCAAACATCAACTATTTGCTCCTTTCTGTCGGCTGGAATTGTGTAAGATGCGAAGATGACTTCATCCACTTCATGTTTTATGATTAGGGTTTCCAGTGTTGCTGCATCCAGAATTTTAACGCCATCAATGGTTTTCCCAACCTTACGCAGGTCATCATCCACATATGCCACAATGGTTTTGTTTACTTTGGCATCGTGGTCAAAGGTTCTTTTGGTGGCCACACCAGCCTCACCAGCTCCGTAAATAATTATTCTGATTTTGTCCAGTTTAGCATTCTTAATGTACATAAAAAAGTACTTCACAATAACTCTGTAGGTTATTAAGAACAGAAAGCTGAACAGTGAATAGGTGATGATGGTAACGTTGCTGATTATTCTGTCTCCATTTAATACAATAATGATTGCATTAGAGAAGAAAATGGTTAATGAGCTTAGTACAACAGCAAATAAGATCCTGAATGAATCCTGGGCGCTGGTATAACGAACAATACCGGCAAAAGTTTTAATATTAAAAAATACTAAGGTGTTTACAACTATAACCAGAAGTATAGATTTATAGAGTGCTATTGAATTAATATTCTCAATAATGAAATTGTTCTTGAGGACTTTTGCTAAAACCAGAGCAAAAACACTCAAACAAATATCAATGGTGAATATAATCCAGCGCGGTACAATTTCTACTTTAGCAAACATTCATCGGGTAATTTTTATTCAAGGAGCAAACTAACAATAATTAAACCAAAATTTAAATACCCAAAAATAGGTATAATGATATTGGGAAACAATTGATTACTCACTAATAAGAGAAAGAGGTGTAATGTGGCTATTTTCAGCAACTTCAGTATTCCTAAGTACTATCACACCAGGATCTATTTTTACTCCATTTTTTATTAATGCGGCTCCACCGATATATACCATAGGGCCTACATGTACAAAATCTGATATACTAACTTCATGATCAACACATGCACCTATGTTTACTATTGTATGATCTCCAATGCTTACTTCCGCCTGGATAACTGCGTTTGCTAAAACAACAGTGCCTTTTCCTATTAAAGCGAACTCGGATACAGATGCCTTTGGATGTATTAAAGTTGCAAAATTATGTTTCAATTTATGAGTAAGTATTTTACGAATCTTATTGTCACCAATTGCAATTATTAACCTTGACTCTTTGTATAATTCAGGATTATATTTTAAAACCTGAATACCCATGAAAGTTGCATTTTCTTCTTCTACGTTATCGTCAAAAACACATTCAACTCTACCACCATGCTCCAATACCAGATCTATAATAACCTTAGCATGGCCTCCGGCACCGTATATTACATAAGATTTTTCCATAATTAGGCAGCTTTAAGCATTAATTTTGGTTTTAATATTAAGTACACTAAAATCAAAGGAATTAGAATCGTTAGTCCTAAAACATAAAAATTCACCCCCCCTAAAACTATTAAGCCTATTATCAATAATTGCACCACTCCATATATAGAAGAAACAATTAAGTGAGGTATTTTCTGATCATTCGCTAATATTTGATAAAAGTGTAAACGATGAGCTTCGAAAATATTTTGTTTTAACATGAGTCTGTGAATTATGGTTAAAACTGCATCTACGCCGTATACAGATAAAAACAAAATGTATGAGTAGTTGTTTGTTTTTATAATCAATAGCAGGAGCAACATAATTATCCAAAAAGCCATCGTTACGCTCCCGACATCCCCGGCAAAACATTTTGCTTTTTTTCTGAAATTGAAATAAAGAAAGACTAAACAGGAGATCATTGGCAACCAGATCATATCAGGAGCAACAAAAGAGGTTTGATATAAATTCACATATTGCAATCCCCCTAGAATGACCAGACTATATAATCCTGTTATCCCATTGATGCCGTCCATAAAATTATAAGCATTAATTACTCCTATAACAAGAATATAAAGCATAGATACTCCCCACCAAGGCAGAATACCAAAAACAGGGAGGAAATAGAACATAAGAGTCACTGCTGCCAGATGGAACAGAATTCTAATTTTACTGGAAAGCGTTATACGATCATCAACAAAGCTTATTATCCCAATAATGGATGCTCCAATCATTGGAATAAGATATTGTTGATTCACGATTCCAGAAATAATTATTGCAATAAGAAAGATTATGCCCCCGCCCCTTATAGTGGTTTTTGTATGAGAGCTTCTTTCATTTGGCTTATCTATAATATTGAAATGATCTGCAATGCAAAAATATAAGATCATTAAGAAAAAAAATAAGATTAATAAAATCAGATAAATCATAAGCTTTTGCTGAGTTTTTCAAGTACAGAAGAAGGTTTCCAAGTTAGCATGTTGCGTGCTTTTGTATCATCAAATGTTAAGGTAGAGGTTATTTTATCCAGCTTATTACTATTTATTGGAAATTTGGAACCTAAAATATTACCAATTCCCCCCAATAACTTTGCAAGGACCATTGGAATAGCTACTGGGGGACTTTTACTCAGCGCTTTAGAAATAACTATTTCCAATTCTTTAAAGCTTGGATGTATCCCGTCAGTAATGTTATAAATGCCACCAACTTCCGCTAACACAGGGATTATATCAGCAATGTCTTCTGCCCAAACAATACTTTTCTTCGCATTAGCACGTCCAATGCTCAAATATCTACCCGATCTTATTCCGCTAATCATTGCACCTAAATTACCTGGAGGATTGGGACCTGCAATTAACGGTAAACGTAAAATCCCTAAAATTATATTATTCTCCTTAGCCCAGTTAATTAAAAATTCCTCTGCAAGCTTCTTACTATTAGCATAAGGAGTTTTTCCACTTAAAGGCGAATCTTCTTGAATCATTTCGCCACTTTCTAAACCATAAACAGCGACAGTACTAATAAAAATGAACGATTTAGGTTTAACTTTTAGCTTATCAATAGCTGAACAAAGGTTTTTCGTCCCACCCAGATTCACAGCATAAAACATTTCTTCCTGATCTAGAGTTTTCGGAACCGAATGGGCCTTACCTGCTAAATGCACAACTATGTCAAACGCTACATCTTCGTCAAATGAAAAGGTCTCAGTTATATCAATTTTTTCATCATTTTTCCCACACAAGTTATATAAAGTAAAAGTTTCGAGACTGTTCTCTCTAAAATGTTTCATCATTATACTACCTAAGAAACCTGTTGCCCCTGTTATTAAATAATTTTTCATCTATATCAAACCATAATTTATAATCACTACGTAACACTCATTTAGACCCAACTTTATCATTTGGAAAAATCAGCTTAGCTGTTCAAATCATATCATGTATTAAACTGATGTAGGAGTTTTTTTTGAAGAAAAAGAATCTAAAAACCATCTACTAAATTTTTGAGGCCAAAATTTATCCATAAATGGTCTTTCACAAAATTTAAAGAAGATAATGGACAATACTAAAACTATAGTAACCGATCCAAAAATATGAAACCCATAATTCACTATTGGTGAATCAATTACATAATATTTCATGACATTAGAAACACCAAATACAACCGCATAATGTATTAAATAGATACTGTAACACATACCTCCAATCGATGTAATTATAGGATTAGAAAAAAAATCATTAACAAAAGTCCCTTTAAAGGCTCCTATCATAATCAATAAAAGCAGGAAGTCGAATAAATAAAAACTAAAAACATGCTGTACATCAACCTCGATATAGAACGCCATTCCTATTGAAACAATACAAATTAAATCCCATAAAATACCAGGTCTTAACTTTTCCCAATACTTTCCAGTATATATTGATGCCAATAATACTCCAATTAAAAAATGATGAAGATAAGCCGGGATTGTCTTTGCCAAATGAGGATTACTTATAAATGGACTGTCTGGATCAAATACAAAATAAGGGATCAGAACTATCATTAAAATCAAAAGAATGGTTCTTAAATTCTCTCCTAATACAAATAACCCTGCACTAATAAATGGAGCAATTAAATAAAACTGAATTTCGACTTCCAAAGACCAAGTAACAGGATTAATTGGTGACCATTTTCCATAAAATATATTATGGGAGTAAGTAATAGAGGCAAGAAAATTAGGCAATAAAGCGGTGTAACTGTGTACAACAAAAGTAGAGGTAAAAAAGAAAAGAACAATCATTGAAATAAGGAAAGGAGGCTCAAGCCGAGTCAGCCTTCTTATAAAATAAGCCTTGAGATTAAGTTCCCTTAATGATTTTTTTTCTACATAAAAATGTTTAGCAAAAAAATAAGAAAGTATAAAACCGCTGATAGCAAAGAAAATCCAAACTCCCTTTCCTCCTTGATTAATCAAATAATTATAAAGTGTGGAATCAATTTTTAGATTATCCTCGAAGATCCTATTATAATTTGTATTTGCGTGCATAAATACAACTGGAGCTATCGCTAGGAACCTTAATCCATCAATTTCTGGAATAAAAACGCCTTTCGAGGTAACTCTACGTAAGGACTTTATTATGGTACTCAAACTCATTTTTAAACGACTTATTTAAATAAAATATTATCAATTTAGAAAATATAGATTTCTAACTATTAGTTTTGTATTTGCCCAACACTTGATTAAATACAGTAATATATTTATCTGCTAAAACAGGGTATACTTGACTTTCCGTAACAAAATTGTACCCATTTAGCCCATACTGGGTTCTTTCTTCTTCATTCATAGCATATAGTTGAACAATTCCGGCGGCTATAGCCCTTGGGTCATTCGCCATTACCTGAATACCTCCATTCGAGAGTGTAGCAGGATCATTTTCAATATTTGAAGAAGATAAAATAGGTTTTTTTGCTAACATGTAATCGTTATATTTGTTAGCAGAGACCCCATAATTGTAAATTCTCCTGTCATGCCAACCAATATAACATACATCTGCTTCCGTTAAAATAGCCCCCAACTCTGATTTTAGAACCTTGCCAATGAATGACACATTAGAAAGCTCTTTGGACATCTCTTTTAATTCATGTTCTAACGGTCCATCGCCAATTAAAGTAATATGTATATCCATATATTCTTCTTCTAAAAGCCGAGCTGCGTCGATTAATGATTCTAATGCATTCGCCTTCCCAAAAGTACCAGCATAAAGAACATTAAATTTTTTTTCATTCAAGAACTTCCGCAATTCATTATCATTGTTTGAGAGGTTTATTGCAGATGAAACGCCATTAGGAATCCACGTGCAAAGTTTAGAGTCAAAATTGTTTTCATTTAAATATTTTCTAAATCCAGGCAATACAGAAATAATATGATCTGCATTTCTATAGGCAAGCAATTCGATCTGTCTAAGGAAAATCATCAACGGATTATTCTTGGAGTAACCTCCAATTTCAATTGGAGTTAATGGCCAAATATCTCTAATCTCCAAGACAAACTTAGATTTATATTTTCTTTTAACCCATAAAGCATAAATGATCGGCATTATCGACATCGATGACACTACAACAATTTCTGGCCCTTTTCCTATAGGAAATAAAAAAAGTTTGAAGAGAAATTCAAACCAAGAATATACCCTTCCAATAAAATTATTTGACTTATATCTCTTCAATCTCACCCAAATAAAGTCTAAATATTTGGTCTGCTCCACATTAAATAATTTAGGAGTGGCTGGGTATTCCTTAAATAAATGATTAAATGCCCCAGAAACAACCTGTACATTAAAACCTTCTTTATATAAAAACTCGGATAAATGAAACATTCTTTCACCAGCCCCGTAAGAATACTTCGGCAGGCTCGCAAATTGATTTATAACTAAAACAGTTATTTTTTTGTTCATAAATATTTTATAATTCAATAGATATAGATAGGACCCTATTTATTTTTCATTTTTATTAAACACATACTGTTTTGTAAAAGCGAGTCAATTCCTTTACATAATTCTCCATATCCATATGCATTATATTTTTTCTTAAATCTAAGTCACCTTTATTTCGATTATTTAAAACTACAATAATAGCTTCTGCTATTCGATCTGGAATTGGTTCAACAATTAAGCAACTAGATTCTGTATTAGAAATTTCTTTAAGATCACTTACATCTGTACTAATAAAAGGAATATTAATCGCCAAACATTCCTTAATAATATTAGGCCAACCCTCATGCGTTGAAGTAAGCAGTACCATATCACACTGATTAATAAATTCAGGGACATCCGCATGTTTAATTCCCGTCATAGTAATTAACTCCGCCTCAACTCCTTTTTTATTTAAAATTTCAATTGCCTCCTTAGCTAAGTATCCTCTTTTAATTGGATTGTCCTTATTTATTGAAGAGAATAAAATTTTAGCCCTCTTTGAAGGTACTTTTGGACTACATACGTTGATGAATTTATTCAAATGTATACCGTCGGTTAATGTAATAACATTCTTATGATTTGGCATTAATTCACTTGACATCCTATTTGACATAGTAATTATCATATCAAATCTTTTCAGTGAGTTAAATGTAAAAAACCTAGAAAAAATATTATATATTTTATTTTTCCAAGTGATTTCAGGCACGCCATAATAATCTGTCCCTCTTAATGAAATTATCTTCTTCAGAGGAAGTAAACTAGTAAAAAAACCTACAAAAGATCCATATTGTGCATGAGCTAAATCATAGTTTTTTGAGTGTTTATATAAAAAAACAAAATCTTTTATAACCTGAGGCAATGATTTTCTATTAAGACAGAACAAATCCACAGTCAATCCCATCGCCTTTAATTGCTCCAGCTGCTCATACATAAATACTCCACTATTGATATTTTTTGTGCTATCAAAATTATGTACCCAAAGAATTTTCATTTCTCTTTTTTTTTTTTTTGAAAAAATATATTAACACCAAAAATGGTAAAGTATAAAAAAGTAACGTTTTAATACTTCCACTAAATGTATTTCTATGGACTAAAAACAAAATATAAGTCCCTATAATAAAATAGAAAGAAAGCCAATACTCGGTCGTTGTAATTTTTATAATAAGTTTTTTTATCCCCAACCATGCATATCCCCATAATAAACCGAACAAAACGAAATGTATAAATACACCCAAAACGCCAAAATTTACATATCCCTCAACAAGAAATGAATATCCTACACCTTGACCAGAAGACCAATTGTCCATATTTTTTCTAGCAAAATCTTCGGCTAAATCATAAGGCCTATTAGGCCAAAAAGATTTTGGAATAATTAACATAAAAATCTGAACGTAACTTTCTCCAAATTTTAAATCTGAATTCTTATCCTTAAGCTCTTTATTTAATACGATCATTGGCCCACGTGCATCTGTAGATTTGAAAACTCCATTATTTTTCAAAATGTCGATTGAATTTTGAGAAAGGCTAGCTAAATCGAGCTTCGTATTCTTAGCGTATCTGTAATACCCAAAACTTACATTTATTACGGCCAACAGGAAAAACAAACCAATTATAGAAACAATAAAGCGTCCAATTTTCTTAGGTGGTCTTATAATTATATAAGATAAAAAAGCCAAAGCAACGATTAATACTTGTGATTTTGATGATGTATAAAATCCAAACGCCACCCCAAAAACGATAAGTATCAAAGACCGTGAATTAATTTTATTATATTTATAAAAATAGAAGGCACTAGAAATCCCTAAAAAAAAGAGGAAGTATCTAATTAAAAGAGCATAAACAGGGCTCTCATAAATTGTCGTATAATTACCTTCATAAGAGTTAGATGATAACAATTCCACTCTAAAAAAAATCAACACTAAAAAAACTGAGAGTATTCCAAGGACAGTTCCTCCTAAAGGTAGTTTAGCTTTTATTGAGCCCCTGCGTTTACAATTTGCATAAGGATTAAATTTTGAATTATAATAACCAAAGCCAAAGCCCAATATCCCAAGTATATTAAAGAACATTATTAAGCAGAGTTCGTTATAAGTAAAACTAGTTGATTCACTAGCTCCAAATATTGAATAATTGTCAAGAATGTAACATTCAAATGGGATTAATACATTGTAAAAGATGAAGGTTATCGAAAATAAAGCAAAAGTAGATATTAGTCCTTCTTTCTTTTTGAAGAACTTTAATAAAAAAATGAAGCAGAGACTAAATATTAAAGTTAAAATTAAGAACATTATATACTTCTTTCTAAATTTGAAGACTCAAAATGATTGTTCCTTATCTTGATAAACCTAGCAGGAACACCTCCCCATATCTCATTTGGAGGTACACTCTTATTAACTACAGCCCCGGCTGCTATAACAGCATTTCTACCTATAACAACACCTTTTAGAACGACTACATTTGCCCCAATCCAAACTTCATCTTCAATAATGGGTTCATCTACAATTTTAGTTGTACAATTAGGCTCCAGCTTCAACTTTCTAGCTAAAAATGGCGATGTCGTATATGCATTGAGGTTATGTTCTGTTGGACCAATAATAACGTTATATGCAATTGAGCACCATTTCCCAATCCTACCACTTAAAATAACACCAGAATTCATATATGATCCTTCTCCAATCACAACATTCTTTGCAACAACAACATTACCAATAAAACCAGCCCTTTTTATATTTGCTTGAGGACTAATTCTTGCACCCCTTCCTAGTTTAACTCCTTGGAGACTAGCTTTAGTATTCCCAACAAAATAATAAAGAAAAGAAAAGAAATTTGAAACAATGTTTTCCAAAATCATATTTAAATATTTTGATTAGCTATTTTTGACAGCTTATAAAGGTTGAAAAAAGCATATAGTGCAGCAAAAATTTCACCTATAGACCACGATAATGCTAAGTTAAACAAGCTCTTGCCAGTTAATGCAAACAAGAGCACTACCGATAATAAAAATGCTATGATCCGAATTCCACAAGCCACTGTGTTTATTGAGGGATATCCGAATGCATGAATCGCTGGTGAAATAATTGTTCTGTGCAACATTAGCGGAACAGTAAATAAAAGAACTTGAGAAAGAAGAATTGCTGATTTATATTCCTCTGAGAAAAAGAGGTTAATAATAAATTGAATTGCAAACGCAAGAACAAACCCAAAAACAACATCAAGTAGTATCAATTTACCCCTGAGCTTGTTAAATTTTAAAATTATCAAATAGTTATTACTTTTTGTCCATCTTGCGAAAAGAAGTGGCGCTATCATACTAATCGGAACTGCTAGTCCTTGAACTAAGAATAACCCCAAGTTAAAAAAACCAATTTCTTTATTGCCCCCGATAAATGACTTGATTATCCAATATGCTATTATTGGTTGAATTGATAAAATCAATGATTGACTAAAAGCGTGAGTACCATGATTAAAGAGCGAATGCCAAGGAATTCGAGTGATTTTATGAGAATAGTCTGCTTTTTTAATTGGATACATTAAAATGCAAATTATAATTAAAATAGGTATAGCAGAATAGGAGTAGATATCAAGAGCCGAAAAATGATTTTTGTAGATGCAAAATGAAATTAAGATAAATATTCCAATAGCTGGTATTATCGTAAAAAATGCGAACATCTTACCTTGATCATATCCAAGATAAACTCCTCTCCACAAACCATGTAGCACTAGAATTGAACATACAATAGTTAAGAGAAATATTTCAAAATAATAATTATCAAAAAGTGATTTATCTATATATCCTAATCGAACTGAGAATGAAAGTAAAATAAAAGCAAAAAAAACAAATCCCAATACATAATATAGGGATAAAAAAGCTAGTTTTTTAGGTGAAACTTCAAGTTTATTCATTAAATAAACAAAAGATTGCGGAAATCCATATACCCCAATTACAGTAATTAGATCCACAAGAGATTTAAAATTAGCAAATTTACCTTGAATTTCGGGGCCAAAATACTTAGCCAATAAAAATACACTTAAAAAAGATAAAGCTGGCCCAAAAGATTGAACCATGATATTAGGTAATAAGGCTTTTTTTATTTCCATTTCTATCTTTTAGTACTTACAGAGAAATTACTTTAATAAATTTAATTTACTTTGATGTTATACGGGATCTTCACACCTTTTTCTATAAATATTGGAGATTTTCTTAAATCTCCAATATTTATTTGGTTCCCTTTAACAACAATATCATGGGAAGAAGGTAAAACCTTGTTAAATAGATTTGCAGTAATATAAATTCCAGGATAACTTTGATTTGCACTTCTAGCTATCTCTGATTTTTGAATTTTATTACCAATAAGATCTAAATTTTTGGCACCAGAAACCGTTATTCCATAGGTACCACAATTTTCAATTGTATTATTAATAACTTTATTCCCGGTTGAAATATTTTTTTCATCAAAGTTATCTCCACTATTCCCATTGATAAAAATTCCCATTTTTGCACCGTTATATAATTTATTGGATTCAATTGTATTATTCCAACACTTACCAAAAACACTTATTTGGCCTACACCCCAATAATTCATATCTCCACCTCCCCTAATAACATTATTCTTAATTAAATTATCTTTATTTTCTACCTCATAGGTATAACAATTAAGTGCAATTGATGCCCAATCAAAATTTGATATATTATTATTTAAAACTTTACAGTTTTGAACACCCGTTGATAAATAAATGGCATGACGACCTCGTCCTTTAGATGCAGAAAAATTATTATTACAAATCTTACTATTTGTTACTGATGCAATATGTATACCGTACCCATTTCCTGAGATATTACCAACTAAGCTATTAAAAGTACAATCACTAATTAAAAAAGCCTCACCTCCATATTGTGCATTTATTCCAATATTAAAACCCTGGCTGCTGTTTCCTGTGAATGTGCAATTAAAAATTCCAATGTAGCTACTATTTTTATCGGAAAAATCGATTGCTATATTTCTAATATTTAATTTATTTGTCCCACCAATAAAAATTATATTCGATATTAATACACCTGTGGAGCCTGATATCTTAAAAACATTTGAGGTCCTTATTCCTTTTGAAATAAGTTTCACTAAACCGACACCATATACCTTTAAATTTCTTTTGCTTTGTATCTGCAACGATTTATTTATATTATAAGTCCCTGCTGGAATAAGCAAATCTTTATTACTGTCGAGCATTTTTTGAAATGCTTCACTATCATCAGTATTATCATTTGGTGTAGCACCAAAATCGATTACTGTTGAAATCTGATCTGAAATGGTATTTATTGATGCACAATCCTCTAAAACAAGTAATTTCTTTATCGATGAGACTATATCATCTTGTGGATAAGGATTTGTTGCCTTTACTTCAGCAGTATTAATGCCGCTTAAAAAAAACAATATTAAAACAAGAGAACATTTGCTCGATAGAAGAAATCCATTATTTTTCATCTTATTTATTATTATAAATACGCTCTATTATATCAACAACCTTTAAGCCCTCTAAAGCATTGGTAGTTATAGAATCTCTTCCTTTAAGAACATCAATTACGTTTTCTATAATATAGTGATGGTTAGCGGCGGAGCCCTTATATGCCCCATAGTCATTTCCGGGGTTGGTTGGAGCTAACTCAGGCATTAAATAATCCTTGATATGACAGTATTCTACTTCATTCATATACTGGCCTCCTATTTTGACAGATCCATTTTCAGCAATAATTGTCATACTACTTTCTAAATTTTGATTCCAGATAGAAGTAGAATAATTTAATGATCCCATTCCTCCATTGACAAAATCGAAACTTACGAATCCAGAGTCTTCAAAATCCGTCAAATCCTTATGATTAAAGTCGTTAAATTTTGCTTGAATGTTCTCTATGTCGCCGAAAAGCCAATACATGATATCTATAAAGTGTGAAAATTGAGTAAAGAGTGTTCCTCCATCAAGGTCTTTTTTACCATGCCAACTCTCAGGTTTGTAATATCTATCATCTCTATTCCAATAGCAATTTAATTGTACCATAAATATCTTACCTAGTTTTCCAGATTCGACAAGATCTTTAATCCAAATAGAGGGCGGTGAATATCTATTTTGCATAACTGCAAATAGATGTTTGTGAACGTGAAGAGCTTTAAAGATCACTTTTTCTGCATCATTCTTAGTTAACGACATTGGCTTTTCTACTACAATGTGTTTTTTTGCTCCTAGGCAAGCTAATGATTGTTCTGCATGAAAGCCATTTGGTGAAGCAATATTTGCAACATCAAACTCGATGCCAGACTTTAATAGCTCCTCTACACTTTTAAAGATTGGAACACTAAACTTTTCAACACCTAATTTATTGGGATTTTGTACGTCAACTAGTGCCACCAGCTCAGCCTCTTCATTTCGACTAATCATCTCTGCATGTCGTTTTCCAATATGACCGCATCCTATTACAGCAAATTTTATTTTTTCCTTAGTTGCCATTTTATTTTATTCTTGTTACAATATTATCCTTTAATTCATATTCCTGTTTGCTTTCTTCACAGACAGCAGATCCAAATTGATCGAAGTTCAATCTATGTCCGTATTCACTAACCCATCCCAATTGTTTAGCAGGATTTCCTACCACCAATGCATAAGCCAGAATTGTCTTAGTTACTACTGCCCCTGCTCCAATAAACGCGTAATTACCAATATCATGACCACATACAATGGTTGCATTAGCTCCAATGGAAGCACCTTTACCCACATGAGTTTTAGAGTACTGTCCACGTCTATTCACTGCACTTCTAGGGTTTGTAACATTTGTAAAAACCATTGAAGGCCCCAGGAATACATCATCATCACAGGTTACGCCTTCATATATAGAAACGTTATTTTGTATCTTTACATTTTTCCCTAACTTCACTCCAGGTGAAATAACAACATTTTGACCTATATTACATTTTTCTCCTATTACACAATTAGACATTATGTGAGAAAAATGCCAAATCTTAACCCCATCACCAATATCAGCTCCTTGATCAACAATCGCAGTTTCGTGCACAAAAAATTTGTCTTCCATTTTATTTAAAAAAATTTACAACATTTTCTATAATGTAATCCTGTACTTCATCTTTCATTTCTGTATGAATAGGTAATGAGATAACTTCCTTACACAATCTTTCAGCTATCGGGAAATCCCCCTCTTGATATCCATAAACTTTATATGCTTGCTGCAGATGCACAGGAATTGGGTAGTAAACCATGCTAGGAATTCCTTTTTCTTGCAAATATGATTTGAACTCATCTCTTCTTCCTTTTTCAATTCTACATGTATATTGATTAAATACATGTGTAGAATATTTAGCACGCGCTGGAATAATTAAACCCGAAAGAGACCTGAATGCATTATCATATTGTACTGCTACTTTTTGTCTGGCTGCACCATAATCGTTAAGATATCCAAGTTTAACATCAAGTATAGCTGCCTGTATAGTGTCTAGTCTTGAATTTACACCAATTGTTTCATGATGATATTTTTTTCGTTGACCATGGTTAGCTATCATATTAATTTTCTCACCTAATTCTGCATTTTGAGTTAGTAATGCACCCCCGTCTCCAAAACAACCAAGGTTTTTAGAAGGGAAGAAAGAAGTGGTTCCAATATCACCTAAAGTCCCGGCAAAAGCTTTTGAACCATCTTCATAAATGTATTCAGACCCCATTGCTTGCGCTGTATCTTCAATTATCGCAATATTATGTTTCTTGGCAATTGCAATAATAGCCTCCATATTCGAACATTGACCAAATAAGTGTACTGGAATTATTCCAACTGTCTTATCAGAAATGACATCTTCTAACTTAGTGTGATCTAATTCAAATGTATCTTCCTTTACGTCAATAAATTTGGGTATTAAACCTAATAATGCTATTACTTCAACCGTAGCTATATAGGTAAATGCGGGAACAATTACCTCATCTCCTGGTTTAAAATCTAAACCCATCATGGCAATTTGCAAAGCATCAGTACCATTGGCACAAGTGACAGCAGATGTTACATTATTGAATTTCTGGAGACTACTAGCAAATTTCTTTACCTGGGGTCCATTTATATAAGCAACTTCCTCCACTGCATCCAATAAAGCTTTATCAATTTCAGGCTTAATTTTTAAATATTGACTTTTTAAATCAACCATTTGAATGGCATCTTTCATAGATATCTATTTATATTTTTTCACTAATTAATTTTCCAATTGACAAACAAGATGTTGCTGCTGGCGAAGGGGCATTACGTACGTGGATTATATTTTTTGACTCCAAAATATTAAAGTCATCTATCAAATTACCCGATCTATCGCAGGCTTGGGCTCTAACCCCGGCTCCTCCAGGAACAAGATCATCCTCAGTAATTTCTGGAAGTAGTTTCTGAAGTGCGGCTGTAAAAGCAGCTTTAGATAAAGACCGATGAATCTCGCCCATCCCTATTTTTCCATATTTAGCGGCAATCTTCCAAAATCCCGGCCAAGCAAAAGTTTCGCCAACATCACGCAAGCTAAAGTCCTTAAATTTATATCCTTCCCTTTTAAAGGCTAGAACTGCATTTGGACCTGCTTCCACTCCACCTCCTATCATACGTGTAAAATGTACACCAAGAAAGGGGAATTTAGGATCTGGAACTGGATAAACAAGGTTTTTAATTAAACCCTCTTTTTCAGGGCGCAACTTATAGTATTCACCCCTAAATGGAATGATACGCAAATCATTTGATTGTTCAGTTAAGCTAGCAATTCGATCCGAGAATAAGCCTGCACAACTTACAAGATTTTGTGAAATATATGAATGTTTATCCGTTTCGACTCTAATAGAATCGTCTTCCTTCTTGATAGCAATTACCTCTTCATTGAAATTAGCATCTCCACCAAACTGGTTCTTAAAAAGCTCTAATAATACTTCAGCCATCCTGGGATAATCAATTATTCCAGTTTGTGGAACATGGATACCAGCGATACCGGCACAGTGCGGTTCAAAATCTTTTATTTCAGCTGATGACAGCTTCCTAATACCATCAAGTCCATTTTCAATACCTCTTTGATAAATGTTATTAAGTCCATTTAATTCACTGGCATCAGTTGCAACGATAATCTTACCACATATATCATATGGTATATTGTATTGCTTCGCAAATTCGAGCAATGAATAATATCCAGAAATACAGTTTTGCGCCTTTAAACTACCTGGTTTATAATATATTCCACTGTGGATGACACCACTATTGTTTCCAGACTGATGTATCGCAACGCCCTTTTCCTTTTCGATGACCAGGACTTTTAGATCAGGATTTTTCAACTTAAGGTTGTAAGCAACCGACAAGCCAACAAGTCCAGATCCAATAACGATTGTATCGTATTTATAAACGTCCATCAACTAAAGATCTATCGAGGCAAGCCTTGGTATCAAAGATAACCCCATTGTTACGCTTGATCTTTTTATAATCAAACTTCAAGAACTCATTATGTGCAACGGCAACGATAACAGCATCGTAAACGATTGTCTCATCTAGCTTATTTAATATATCTACATTATACTCATGTTTCACTTCTGCCGCATCAGCCCATGGATCATAAATATCTACCTCTAGTCCAAACTGGATTAATCCATCATATATGTCAACCACTCGTGTGTTTCTTACATCAGGGCAGTTTTCCTTAAATGTTACTCCCATGATCAAGGCTCTTGAGCCTTTAATCTTATGATCCTTTTGAATCATCAATTTAACAACTTTATCAGCAACAAAAGGCCCCATATTATCATTAACACGACGACCTGACAAAATTACCTGAGGATGATATCCTAATGATTGAGCCTTGTGGGCCAAATAATAAGGATCAACTCCAATACAATGTCCACCTACTAATCCAGGTTGATACTTCAGAAAATTCCACTTAGTTCCTGCTGCTTCTATAACATCATTCGTATCAATTCCAATTCTATCAAAAATCAGAGATAATTCATTAACGAAAGAGATATTAACATCTCTTTGTGCATTCTCGATAGCTTTAGAAGCTTCAGCGACTTTAATACTGGGAGCTTTATGAGTCCCTGCTGTAATAATCGACTTGTACAAATCATCAACAATATTGGCAACTTCAGGGGTTGAACCAGAAGTTACTTTTTTTATCTTCGTTAAAGTATTTATCTTGTCCCCTGGATTAATACGTTCTGGCGAGTATCCGGCGAAAAAATCTTTATTAAATTTCAATCCTGAGCTCATTTCTAAAACAGGTACACAATCCTCTTCTGTGCATCCCGGATAAACCGTTGACTCATAAATGACAATATCACCTGATTTTAAAATCTTTCCCAACATTTCAGATGCTTTAATTAATGGGGTTAAATCGGGGGCCTTGAATTGGTCAATAGGAGCTGGGACTGTGACAATAAAAGTATTATAAGCTCTCAAATCCTCGCTATCAGACGAAAACGAAAGACCTAACTTTGATTTACTTCCTGTTTTTTTTGAGATTACAGCATTTAAATCCGCCAGATTTGCTTCCTTAGTACGATCCTTACCATCATTAAGTTCCTCTACCCTTAAGGTATTAATGTCAAAGCCTAGAACATCATATTTCTTTCCAAATTCAATCGCCAAAGGCAGGCCTACATATCCTAGTCCTATGATGGCAATTTTTGAATTATTTACGCTTAACTGCATAGTAAAATTAAATTAAAATCTTTTAAGTAAATCTTTAAAAATAGTTACGAATGTTGTCTTATGTCTCTTAACGTCATCCGAATAATAACCATACCCGTAACCATATCCATAGCCATAACCATAACTCCCTCCAACCTGAACACCATTAAGTATAATATTTAACTTTGGAAACTTATTAGACTTATATAAACTATCCAATTGAGAAATCTGTGTTTTAAAAGTCACTCCATGACGAACAATGTAAATGCTAGCATCAACCAAACGGGCTAAAATTTGGGCATCTGTCACCAGTCCAATTGGGGGAGTATCAATAATTACTTCATCAAAATTGCTTCTCAAATAATCTATTAGCTCCTCCATCTCAATCCCAATTAACAATTCGGAAGGATTTGGCGGAACTGGCCCAGAACCTATAACCATTAAATTAGGATTAATACCTGAGGGTTGGATAATCTCGGATAAACTTGCCTTACCAATTAGATAATTACTTAACCCTATTTTATTGTTTAAATTCAGATATTTACTAACCTTTGGTTTTCGCAAATCCAACTCAAGAAGAATGGTTTTTTTCCCACTAATTGCAAGCGCTGTCGCAATATTAGTGCCGACAAAACTCTTTCCTTCACCCGACATACTTGAGGTTAGCAAAGTAACAAACGCGCCCTTATTGTGCTTTTTCCCATGAACATATTGTAAATTAGTTCGGATTGCTCTAAATTGCTCGGCTATAGCTTTACGGCTATTCATTTGGACTACTATTGGTTCATTCCCCTCTTCATAAACTAATTCTCCTAATATAGGAGTTGATGTGGTCTTCGCTATATCTGACTTCGATGTGACTTTATTGTTAATCATATCTTTACCATAGATGTAACCAACAGGGACTAATAGTCCTAAAACCAATGCCATTAAATAAGTCATTGGTCTTTTAGGCTTAATCGGATCGCTTGAAGCATATGCCCCATCAACAACTCTGCTATCTGCAACTGCTGAGGCATAAGATAATGCTGCTTCTTCTTTCTTTTGCAATAAATACAAATACAAACTTTCTTTGATACCCTGCTGCCTTTTAATGCTTATAAACTTTCGCTCCTGACCAGGTATCCTCTTGATAGATCCTTCATATTGAGTGTTATAAGAAGCCAAACCTCTTCGAGTACTTTCAAGGGAAGCTTCAATGTTTCTTACATTTGATTTAATTCCGGCACGTATGGCTTCAATTTGCTGATTAATTACCTCAAACATTGGATTATTTGGTTGAGTTGTAGCTAATAAATCTATCTTTTTTAATTGCAATTCACTCAGCTGATTAATTTGCCCAAGCAATACTGGATCATCAATCCCCATTGTGCTTGGCAGTTTTTCTTGAGGGCTTTCAGAATTAACATAACGTTGTACATCTTTAATAACACCTAATTTTAAATTAACTTCATTTAATTTGGCATCATTAGCCTTAACATTCTCCAAATAAAGTGAAGCCTCACTACTGATATCAGTTAACCCCTGACTACTTTTAAAACCCTCAACATCTTTCTCCACCTCAACTAGCTCTCCAGTAATTAAAGCGAGCCGTTCATCAATAAAATCTATAGTACTTTGGGTCGTTCTATTTTTGTCCGCTAATCCTGCTTCATTATAAACCTGGATTAAGGTATTTAGAATATCCTTCCCTTTTTCTGGAACTTTTGTTTGAAATGATAGGTTCAGCACGGTTGATTGTTTAGTGGCAACTTGAACCGACAAATTCGATAAACAATTATTTACTACAACTGTTGGATCACTAATTACAATTGTGAAAACCTTCTTTTGTTGCTGCCTAAAATCACTTGCTTTATCAATCTTATATGTTCCTAGAAAGTTGCGTTCAAATTGATTCAACTTGCCGCTAATTTTTTTTCCTGAACCAACATCCTCTAGAATATATTGGTCTTTATTCGGAAAAGAAAGTGTCCACTCTTTATCAAAATAATCTCGATTAATTTCAAAAGTTTGAACATTCACAGGCCTGTTTTTATAAATGTCCTGACTTATTACTCTACCTTCGGCTGTTAAGCTCACATTTAAGTTTAATCTTTTAACAACGTTAGTCATCAGAGTTTTCGATTGAAGGATTTCTATCTCATTCTCTACTACTTTTGATCCTCCAAAGATATCTAGTTGGCTAAGCATATCATCAGAAGGCATTCCTTTTTTTTCGTCTTTAATTAATAGAGTACTATTAATTTCATAAACAGGTTTAGTATAACGCAAATATAAAAATGCCCCCATAAAAGCAAACATTACACCAATTAGGAATACAGGCCAATGATATAAATATTTACTAATAAGCTCACCAAAATTTATTGCATCTTCTTCTATTATTGCCCATTCAGAATTATCTGGGTTTATTTCTTTATTCATAAATGTATTTCACAAATTATAAGCGGGTAATGATTAAGGCGATTACAGAAAGAGCAGACAATATAATACTTACATTTCTATAACTAGAGTCTACACTAGCATATTTTGCACTTCCGGGCTGGATATACAATACATCATTATTCTGTAGATAATAATAAGGGGAATTAAATAATTCTTTACTCTGCATATTTAACCGGATATATTGTCTTTTACCCTCCGTTTCTCTTACCAATAATACGTTGTTACGAACAGCAGTGATACTTAAATCACCTGCCATGCTCAATGCCTCTGAAACATTTATCCTCTCATTATCTACAGGATATACTCCGGGCTTAGTTACATCTCCCAAAACTGACACCCTAAAATTAATCAGCCTGAGACTAACCACAGGCTCCTTCAGGTAGTTTATTAGTTTACTTTGAATCAATTCCCGAGCTTGTGTAGTAGTTAACCCTTCGATTTTAACAGACCCAACCAATGGCAATTGAATAGTCCCCTTTTCATCAACCATGAAACCATTTGCAGTATTGGTAGGATTTACATTGGCAGTGGTATTGCCCTGAACTGAACTAGTAGTTCCCAGATTAAATATAGCTGATGCCTCAGGGTTTAAACTATTTACAGTAAGAGCCAAAATATCATTTTTCTGGATTTTTAAAACTGTTTGGTTTCGAATCTGTTCCTGAATGATTGAATCGACTGGTAAATCAGTAAAATAAGGGACTGATTTATATTTCACGCCACAGGAACTCATAAAGAGTATAGCTGCAATTAAATAGAAGAATTTTCTCATAGGCTTATATAGCACATTTGTTAAATTTTCCAAAGATAAGACTTAACATTTACTCCTTTATGATAAATAATCATTAAATCAGAGTACAACACTATACAAATTATCTTTGTTTATAATTCAAAGCCCCTTTCACAAATTCCATACCATAAAGTCTTAAATTTTATACTTAGCTTCGTATTCGATTAATTATTATAAAAAAAGAGCTCATGTTTTTTTTCAATCGTTCCAGTAAATCCAAGCACACTGATTTTGGCTCAATAGGTATTGACATGCATTCACACCTCATTCCAGGAGTTGATGATGGCGCCAAAGATCCAGAAGATAGCATTCAATTAATTTCCGGATTAAAAGAGTTAGGATTTCATCATCTGATCACTACACCGCATACTTTACAAGACATACATCCTAATACCAGCAAAACCTTAAAAGATGGATATTCAAAATTGGATGGCAAGTTACCTGAAGGAATTACCCTCAACCTTTCATCAGAATATTACCTCGATGAACAGTTTCAGAATCAGCTAAATGAGGATGGTATAATGCCCTTACACGGTAACAGAATATTAATAGAATTTAGCCAGATATCAAGACCACACGATCTCGAAGAGGTATTTTTCGATCTTGGTATTAAAGGTTATCAGGTTATCCTTGCGCATCCAGAACGATATTTATTTTTCCATAAACAATTCGACTATTACAAACGAATTAAAGAAATGGGCGTAGAATTGCAGGTTAATGCATTATCCCTCACTGAACACTATGGTAAACACATCAAATCAATTGCAGAAAAACTAATTGAGAAAGACATGATTGATTTTATCGGTACAGACATCCATCACGTGAGGCACCTGGAAGGTTTAAAAAGAGTTCCAGAAAGTAAACACTTTGCCCGTTTAGTGGACAGTGGTTTGCTTAAGAACGCTACCTTGCATTCTCATGGCCAGTAAGCACCTGCCAGGCCGTTAAGAACACAATCTTTAAATCGAGCAGGAAAGACCAGTTTTCCAGATACCAGATATCTGCCTCAACCCTTGCGGCCATAGAATCATCAATCTTGGTTTCACCCCTGAACCCCTTAACCTGGGCCCAGCCGGTAATACCCGGCAGCAAAAAGTGCCGAACCATAAACTGGTCTATAATGGCCGAATATTCCTCTGTATGCTGAAGCATATGCGGCCTGGGGCCTACTACAGACATCTCTCCCATCAATACATTAAAAAACTGAGGCAACTCATCAATACTGTTCTTCCGCATAAATGCGCCAATCTTCGTAATCCGGTCATCATCTTTAGTTGCCTGTTTACAATCTGCATCCGAATTCACCTTCATACTCCTGAATTTCAGACAATAAAATGGCTGGTTATCTTTTCCTGATCGCAACTGTTTAAAAAATACCGGTCCTTTTGATTCCAGTTTAATCAAAATTGCCATAAGCGGAAACATCCAGCTCATCACAAAAACAATAATAAAAACAGAAAACACCACATCGAAGATTCTTTTAATAACCTGGTTAATCATAATCTCCAAAGGTTCCATCCGCTGGCTCAATATCGGTATATGACCATATACCTGCACTTTAACATTTTTCTTAAAATAATGCTTTATGTCGGGCACAAGCTTAAAACGGATCATCTCTTTATCTGCCGCACGCATTAGCTTATTTATCTTATCAAGTGAACTATCGGGCAATGCACAAAATATCTCCCTGATATTGCTTCCTTTAACATAATCGATGCATTCACTTACCTTACCCAGAATATTAAAGCCCTCGTCATCATCCTCAATATGATCGTCAAAAAAACCAACAACCTTATAACCCAAATGAGTATCAAACTCCATATGCTTTTTCAATGCGAGGCCCAATGGACCCGCACCTACAATAACCACTTTTTTATAATTGATTAAACTTTCCCTTCGGGAACGGCGAAACAGTAAAAATCCGATCTTTCCTACCAGAAATAACCCTGAAAACACAACAAAGGTAACCGACAGTAACTGGTAAGACTGATTTAAATCTTTGATCGTATAGATCAATATACCCATGATTGCCGCAAACAAAAGCAAGGATCCTAAAGCCTGCTTAATCGTCGGAATGGCATCTTTAACAAAAATACCGCTGTATAAGTGTGTGAGCTGTGTAACATTGAACCATACAAAATTGACCAGCAATACATTAAGTAAATTAATATGCTGGAGATCTGCAAAACTAAAGCGCTGGTAGGTTATCACATAACCAATATAACCTGCCAGGTTGATCAGAAACAAATCAATCAATATACTTATTACTTTATAATAAGTCCGGTACTGTTCATTCATAGATAAGTGCAAACTTAGTCATAAATTTAGATTATGATTTAAATATCCTAAATTT
>Ga0157371_10001066_pt1 | contig 29941 bp, 19 predicted proteins | sample C45metaG_FD_113462 | JGI IMG/M metagenome (GOLD analysis project Ga0157371, IMG submission 113462) | Corn rhizosphere microbial communities from Kellogg Biological Station, Michigan, USA - C4-5 metaG | ecosystem: Host-associated > Plants > Roots > Rhizosphere > Soil | place: USA: Michigan... | reverse complement strand
TGCTGGCGGCGGATCCAGAAGCTCGAGGAAGCAGGCGTGATCCAGAAACGCGTTGCGCTGGTCGATCCGCAGGCGCTCGGGCTCGATCTCACGGTCTTCGTCGAGGTACAGAGCCCTGATCACTCGAAAGAATGGATGGACGGTTTCGCCGAGGTGCTGTCCGCAATGCCGGAGGTGATGGAGGTGTACCGGATGGCCGGCGACGTCGATTATCTACTGCGCATCAGCGTCGCCAACATGGCGGCCTATGATGATTTCTACCAGAGCCTGATCGCCAAGGTTCCGCTCAAGAATGTCACCTCGCGCTTCGCGATGGAGCGGGTGAAATACACGACGGCCTATCCAGTGCCGGGGGTGTAGACAGCCATGACCATCTGCTTTCAACCCATTGCGATCACAAGGGAACGATAGCATCATTGCAATCGAGATTGGGCGGGGAATTGCAGATGCGGATCGGTCGCAGCGTCGCGGTCGGCCTAGCGGCCGTAGTTTGGTTCAATGGGGTCTCTCAGGCTGCGGAACTGCGACCATTCACGGTCGCGGATGCGCGCAACTTACCAACTCCCCAGCTCGCACTGGAATTACTTGGCGAGCGGCTTGCACAACGAATCATTGAAGCAAAGCGTTACGAATTCGAGGGTTCGTCCAGAAGCGTTCCGGAATTCGTGGAGTTCTTCACCCAACCGGAACTTTCGTCGCCCGTCATCAATGGCATCTGCAGAACTGATGTAATTACGATCGAATACGACTGGGTTGAACCTGAAAGCGCTAACTCGTCGACCTCATTGAAAATCGCGCGGATCGCCGCGAAGACCGAGTACAAATCATTCCCGGAGCCACCCGGAGATCCGGGATCGGAAGCGTACAACCAAGTGCAGACCGCCGCGTGTGCGACTATGAAGACCGCATCCGATGCATTTCGCGCTCCAACTGGCGGTGATGCTCAGTGGTTGGCTGCTATTCATAACGAGTACGCGAACCCTGCGAGCCGGTTCGCTTTCAGTTGTAATGATTTTGCCGATCACTCGTGCAGAACGGCACGCAAGGTGTTGGAGAACCTCCCGTTAAATGCTGCCAAGGAAATACGGCTTATCGACTGCCCGAAGATAAGAACTCGCGATCAGGTCGATTACTGCTACAGGCTAGAATTCGATTATCCCGCTGAGCGACACCTTCCGGACATCAGCGACTACGGCGACGCTGGAGAGCCGGAATGGATCGTCACAGTTTTCGCGGGAATGCGTGACGGCACGGCTCCGGTGAAGATCAGGACGCTCCACATCGAGCACCAGCGGAAGCCGTATAGAGTCTATTGAACGCTTATCGAACCAGCGCCGCCTCAGGCTGCTTCGGCTCCGCTTGCAGCCAGGCCCCCACCGCAGCGGCGCATTCGCGGCCTTCGCGGATCGCCCAGACAACGAGGCTCTGGCCCCGGCGCATGTCGCCGCAGGCGAAAACGCGGTCACGCGAGGTCCGGTAGTCGTCGGTCGCGGCTTTCACATTGCCTTGCGGCGACAGCTCGACTGCCGCGCTGGCCACGGCACCGTCCTGACGCGGACCGGTGAAGCCCATCGCGAACAGCACCAGGTCGGCCTTCAATTCGAACTCGCTTGCCGAGACCGGCTGGATCACCTTGCGCCCGTCCGGCCCGTCGACGAACTCGGCGCGCGCACATTTGAGCGCCGTCACCTGTCCGTCCTTGCCGGCGAATTCCGTCGTCAGGACGGCGAACTCGCGCTCGACGCCTTCCTCGTGCGACGAGGATGTCCGCAGCTTCAGCGGCCACAGCGGCCAGGAGAGCGCCTTGTTCTCGCGCATCGGCGGCTGCGGCATGATCTCCAGCTGAGTCACGGAGGCGGCGCCCTGGCGGTTGGCGGTGCCGATGCAGTCGGAGCCGGTATCGCCGCCGCCGATCACAATCACATGTTTGCCCGTAGCGAGGATCGGCTCGCCCTGCTCGGGCAGGCCGGCGACGCGGCGGTTCGATAGCGTCAGATACTCCATCGCGAAGTGGATTCCACTAAGTTCGCGGCCCTGTACCGGCAGGTCGCGCGGTTGTTCGGCTCCGCCCGCGAGCACGACGAGATGGTAATCGTCGAGAATGCGATCGATCGAGACATCGACGCCGACATGCATGTTGGGCCGGAAGATCACGCCTTCGGCTTCCATCTGCGCGATGCGGCGGTCGATCAGGCTCTTGTCGAGCTTGAAATCGGGGATTCCGTAGCGGAGCAGGCCACCAATCCGGTCGGCTTTTTCAAACACTGTCGGCGCATGGCCCATCCGCGCCAGCTGCTGGGCGCAGGCGAGGCCCGCTGGCCCGGAGCCGACGACTGCGATGCGCTTGCCTGTGCCGTGCGGCGCCATGCGCGGCTTCACCCAGCCCTCGGAAAAACCGCGGTCGATGATCTCACATTCCACCGTTTTGATCGTTACCGGATTGTCGTCGATGTTGAGCGTACACGCCGCTTCGCACGGGGCCGGGCAGACGCGGCCGGTGAATTCGGGGAAGTTGTTGGTCTTGTGGAGCCGGTCGAGCGCATTGCGCCAATCATCGCGGGAAACGAGATCGTTCCACTCCGGGATCAGATTGTTCACCGGGCAGCCTGAGTGGCAGAAGGGCACGCCGCAATCCATGCAGCGCTCCGCCTGCCGCCGCACTTCCGCGTCAGGGAGCGGAGCGACCACGTCCTGATAGTCGTGCACTCGCTCCTTGGCCGGCCGGTAGGTCCGGTCGCGGCGCTCGATGGTCAGAAATCCTGTCGGGTTCGTCATTCTCGTTCTCTTATTCCGCCGCGATTGCCGTGCCTTCTGCTTCCAGTTCGGCGAGCGCCCGCCGGTATTCGTGCGGCATCACCTGGACGAACTGCTTGCGCACCGTTCGCCAGTCGGCCAGCAGGGCCTCGGCGCGCTTGCTCCCGGTCAGCTCGAAGTGCCGCTGGACCAGCGCCTGCAGATCCCCGTCATCCTCAACGGGATCGAGAGCGATCTGAGCGCCGTCGCTGATGCAGCTCATAAACCGGCCTTCGGGATCCCAGACGTAGGCGGTGCCGCCCGACATTCCCGCCGCGAAGTTGCGGCCGACATGGCCGAGGACCACGATCGTCCCGCCGGTCATATATTCGCAGCAGTGATCGCCGGCGCCTTCGACAACCGCCGTCGCTCCGGAATTGCGGACCGCGAACCGCTCGCCGGCGACACCGGAGAAGTAAGCTTCGCCAGCAATCGCTCCATAGAGGCAGGTGTTGCCGACGATGATGTTGTCGCCCGCTTCGCGCGGCGCATCTTCAGGGGGCCGGGCGATCAGCGTGCCGCCCGCGAGACCTTTGCCGGCGTAGTCGTTGGCGTCCCCGACCAGTTCGAGCGTGACTCCCCGCGAAAGGAAGGCGCCGAAGCTCTGGCCTGCCGTTCCGGTGAGCGTCGCTCTGAGCGTTCCGTCAGGGAGACCGGCGTGACCGTAACGCTTGGCGATTTCGCCAGAAAGGCGAGCACCGACCGCCCGATCCACATTGCCGATTGGTTCCTCAACGAAGGCCGGTCCCTGCTCGAGGAGCGCGATCAGCTGGTCGTCGATCGGTGCTTCCACTTCGCGCCGCGGCCAGTTTTCCGAGCAACGCGGCCCATCCCGCTTCGGCTGATAAAGCAGCTTGTCGAGATCGACGCCTTTGGCCTTCCAGTGATCGGCCGGATCGACGAAGCGCAGGAGTTCGACATGCCCGATCATCTCGTCAAGGGTCCGCACGCCGAGCGACGCCATGATCTCGCGCAGCTCTTCGGCGACGAAGAAGAAGTAGTTGATCACATGCTCCGGGGCGCCGGTGAAACGCGCGCGAAGCACCGGATCCTGAGTCGCGATCCCGACCGGGCAGGTGTTGAGGTGACACTTGCGCATCATGATGCAACCGGCGGCGATCAGTGGTGCGGTCGCGAAGCCGAACTCGTCGGCGCCGAGGATTGCGGCGATTGCGACGTCGCGCCCCGTGCGAAGACCGCCGTCGGCCTGGAGGGTCACTCGCCCGCGGAGGTCATTCAAAACCAGGGTCTGCTGAGTCTCCGCGAGTCCGATCTCCCACGGCAGACCGGCATGGAGAAGCGACGTCAGCGGCGATGCGCCGGTCCCCCCTTCATAGCCGGAGATCGTGATGTGGTCGGCTGTACACTTGGCGACGCCTGCCGCGACCGTCCCGACGCCAGTTTCAGAGACAAGCTTCACCGAAATCCGCGCTGCCGGATTCACGTGGCGCAGATCGAAGATTAGCTGCGCCAGATCCTCGATCGAATAGATGTCGTGGTGCGGCGGCGGTGAGATCAGGCCGACGCCAGGCGTCGAGTGACGGACTGCGGCGATGTTGCGGTCGACCTTGTGGCCCGGAAGCTGGCCGCCTTCGCCGGGCTTGGCGCCCTGAGCGATCTTGATCTGGATTTCGTCGGAATTAATCAGATATTCTGCGGTGACGCCGAATCGGCCCGAGGCAACTTGCTTGATCGCCGAGCGCATCAGGTCGCCATTGGAAAGTTCCCTGAACCGGTCAGGTTCTTCTCCACCCTCGCCCGTGTTCGATTTTCCGCCAATACGGTTCATCGCAATGGCGAGTGTCGTGTGGGCTTCGCGGCTGATCGAGCCGAAGCTCATCGCACCGGTGACGAAGCGCTTTACGATTGCAGTCGCCGGTTCGACTTCCTCGATGCTGATCGGGTCTGCGGTGGTGCGGAATTCCAGCATCCCGCGCAGAGTCAGCTTGCGCCGGCTCTGCTCGTTGATTTCGGCTGCGAACGCACGGTATTTTTCCGGGATCGCGCCGCGCACCGCATGCTGCAGGTTGGCGATACTGTCGAAGGTCCAAGCGTGCGCCTCTCCAGTTACGCGTTGCGCCCACATTCCGCCACTGTCGAGCAATGTGGATTCGACCGCGAAAGCCGAACGGTGGCGCCGCGCCGTCTCTTCGGCGATTTCTGAGAGTCCGACCCCGTCGATGCTGGCTGAGGTGCCGGTGAAGTAGGTGTCCACCAGCTGCTCTCCGAGACCGATCGAATCGAAAATCTGCGCGCCGCAATAGGATTGGTAGGTGGAGATCCCCATCTTGGACATCACCTTCAAAATGCCCTTGCCGAGCGCCTTGACGTACTTTTCCTTACCGGCCTCGGCTCGTGCGGAATCGCCACCGGCGAGCGCGCCGATCGTGTCGAACGCGAGCCAAGGGTTGATCGCCTCGGCTCCATAGCCCGCGAGCACGCACATATGGTGCACTTCGCGCGCCTCGCCGGTCTCCACGACCAACCCCGTCTGCATCCTCAGGCCTTGACGGATCAGGTGGTGGTGAACCGCCCCGGTGGCGAGCGCCATCGGGATTGGAATCCGGTTGTCAGACGTGCCGCGATCCGAAACGATCAGGACATTGACGTCAGCGAGCACCGCTTCGGTCGCTTCCCAGCAAAGCCGCTTGACGGCCGCTTCGAGCGCCTGGGCGTCTCCGCCCTTTGGCCACGTCGCATCGAGGGTTACGGTCTTGAACGCGCCGTCGAGCGTTTCCTCGATCGAGCGGATCTTCTCAAGGTCCTGGTTGGAGAGGATTGGCTGCGAAACCTCGAGCCGCTTGTGCGTGCCGGCATGATGGCCCAGCAGGTTGGGCCTCGGCCCGATCATCGAGACCAGGCTCATGACGAGGCTCTCGCGGATCGGGTCGATCGGCGGGTTGGTCACCTGAGCGAAGTTCTGCTTGAAATAATCGTAGAGCAGCCGCGGTTTGTCAGACAGGACCGCGACCGGCGTGTCGGTGCCCATCGAACCGATCGGGTCGTCGCCCCCCTCGGCCATCGGCGCGAGGAAGTATTTCATATCCTCTTCGGTGTAGCCGAACGCCTTCTGCAGCAGACGAAGGTCGTCGTCCGCAACCGTCTTCGGCTCTGCTGCGGCTGGAAGGTCCTTCAGGTTGAACTGTGTATCGCGCAGCCAGTCGCCGTAGGGCGCGGCCTCGGCCAGGCTCGACTTCACCTCGGCGTCGTCGACAATACGGCCCTGTTCCAGGTCGATCAGAAGCATCTTGCCGGGCTGCAGCCGCCACTTGCGGACGATCTTCTCCTCGGGGATCGGGAGAACGCCCGATTCCGACGCCATGATAACGAGATTGTCGTCGGTGACGCAGAAGCGGGCAGGGCGGAGCCCATTGCGGTCGAGCGTGGCGCCGATCTGCCGGCCGTCGGTGAAGGCGATCGCTGCGGGGCCATCCCAAGGCTCCATCAGCGCCGCATAATATTCGTAAAAGGCGCGGCGCTTCGGATCCATCTGCGCGTTTCCGGCCCAGGCTTCCGGAACGAGGAGCATCATCGCGTGCGCGAGCGGATAGCCGCCGGCGATCAGCAGCTCGAGAGCATTGTCGAGCGAGGCCGTGTCGGACTGTCCGTGCGGGATCAGCGGCCACATCTTGTCGAGATCGGCGCCCAGCAGCGGGGATTCCAGCGTGCGACGGCGTGCGTTCATCCAGTTCACGTTGCCCCGAACCGTATTGATCTCGCCGTTATGGCAGATGAATCGGTAGGGATGCGCAAGCTTCCAGCTCGGGAAGGTGTTGGTGGAGAAACGCTGGTGCACCATCACCAGCGCCGAAGTGACGAGCGGGTTGGTTAGGTCTTTGTAAAAGGTGCCGAGCTGATCTGACAGCACCATGCCTTTGTAGACCAAAGTGCGGCTGGAGAAGGATGGGATGTAGAAGTCTGCGAGTCGCGGAAGGTCCTTTTTCTCGGCGAGATCGGCAAGCGGATTTTGGGTCTGCTTGCGGATTGCAAGTAGCTTCCGCTCAAATGCGTCCTGGTCCTTCACGTTCGGACCTCGCGCGACTACCGCCTGCGCGACCACCGGCATCTGCTTGATTGCGGCGTCGGCCAGTCCCTCCGGATTGGTCGGAACATCGCGCCAGCCGACGAGCAGCTGCCCTTCGATCCGGACGAAGCGTTCGAACCGCTCCTTCGCGACTTCGCGCGCTCCCTCCTCGCGCGGAAGGAAACACATCGCCACAGCGTAATCGCCAGGCGACGGAAGAGTGACCCGCTGCTCCTCGGCCCACGCGCGGAACAGCGCGTCCGGAATCTGGATAAGGCAGCCGCAGCCGTCGCCGAGCTTCGGGTCGGCACCGCGTGCGCCGCGGTGATCCAGATTGATAAGGATCTGCAGCCCCTGCTGGATGAGCGCGTTCGACCGCTCATTTTTCACATGGACAACAAATCCCATGCCGCAGCTGTCGCGCTCGTTTGCCGGATCGTAGAGGCCCTGTTTCACGGGCGGGGTGGTCATATTCCCGTCCTCAATTCATAGTTTGTGATGGCGGCTTCGCTGGCGAGCGTAAGCCCGATTTCGTCGAGCCCACCCAATAGACACTCGCGCCTGAATGGATCCATATCAAAACCGAAGCGATCGCCCGAGCTCGTGGTGACTTCCATCTCCTCAAGATCGACCGAGATGGTTTGCCCCAGTTTTGCGGCTTCCAGCAGGCGCTCGACCGCGCTTTCCTCCAGCACCACGGCCGCGATGCCATTCTTGAAGGCGTTTCCTGAGAAAATATCGGAATAGCTTGGCGCGATCACCGCCCGCACGCCCAGGTCGGCGAGCGCCCAGGCGGCATGCTCGCGGCTCGAACCACAGCCAAAATTGGCGCCCGCGATCAGGATCGGCGACTCGGCAAATTGCGCATCGTCGAAGATGTTATCAGGCCGGCGACGCAGCGTTTCGAAGGCGAACCGCCCCAAGCCAGCGCGCCGAACGACTTTCAAGTGCGCAGCCGGGATGATGAGGTCCGTATCGACGTTGCTGAGGCCAAGCGGATAAGCACGGCCTTCCACGCGCGTGAATGGGGTCATGCCGCCATCTCCCCGACATCCTCTTTTACCAGCTCACGAACGTCCGTCAGCTTGCCGATCACTGCTGCAGCGGCGGCCATTGCTGGAGACATCAGGTGAGTCCGTGCGCCAGGCCCCTGCCGGCCGCGGAAATTCCGGTTCGACGTTGACGCGCAGCGCTCGCCGGCGGGAACCTTGTCCGGGTTCATGGCCAAGCACATCGAACAACCGGGCTCACGCCACTCCAGGCCTGCTTCGATGAAGATGCGGTCCAGCCCCTCTGCTTCTGCCTGCCGTTTCACCAGTCCCGAACCGGGAACGACCAAGGCCTGTTTGATTTTTTTGCTGCGTTTGCGGCCGCGGAGTACGTGCGCAGCCGCGCGCAAATCTTCGATCCGACTGTTGGTGCAACTGCCGATAAAAATATGTTGGATTTCAACATCTTCAAGGCGCTGGCCAGCTTTGAGACCCATGTACTCGAGTGAGCTGCGGGCCGCCTCGCGCTTTGCGGAGTCTCCGAAGCTCTCCGGGTCAGGCACCGCGCCGGTGATTGGTGCAACGTCCTCTGGACTGGTGCCCCACGTGACGGTCGGCGCGATGTCGCCTGCATCGAGCATCACCGAGCAATCGAACTCGGCGCCCTCGTCGGTTGCTAACGCGCGCCAGCGCTCCACCGCGCGATCCCACTCATCGCCCTGCGGCGCCAGCGGACGCCCTTTCAAATAGGCGAATGTCTTCTGGTCGGGAGCAAACAGGCCGGAGCGGGCGCCGGCTTCGATCGACATGTTCGCGACTGTCAGCCGCCCTTCGATGCTCATGGTTTCAAACGTGCTGCCGCGATACTCGATGACGTGACCATTGCCGCCGGCAGCGCCGATCCGGCCGATGATCGCCAGGATCAGGTCTTTCGGTGAAATTCCAAATCCAAGCTTGCCGTCAACCCGGATTTCCAGAGTCTTGCTCTGCTTCAGCTGCAGAGTCTGCGTCGCCAGCACATGCTCCACCTCGCTGGTGCCGATTCCGAAGGCGAGAGCTCCAAGCGCGCCATGCGACGCCGTGTGGCTGTCGCCGCAGACAACAGTGGTGCCGGGGAGGGTGAACCCCTGCTCCGGTCCGACCACATGGACGATTCCCTGCTCGGGCGCGGTCGCCTCGAAATAGCGGATGTCGAATTCATCGACGTTTGCTTCCAGAGCAGCAAGCTGCTCAGCGCTCTCCGGGTCCGCAATTACGATCGGTCCGCCATTGGCGTTCAGGCGCGGGGTGGTCGGCAAATTATGGTCGGCAACGGCCAACACCAGCTCGGGGCGGCGTACCTTGCGTCTTGCGGCTCGCAAGCCTTCGAAGGCCTGCGGTGAGGTCACTTCGTGAACAAGATGACGATCGATGTAGACCAGGCACGTGCCGTCGGGGCGGCGCTCAACGACGTGAGCGTCCCAGATCTTCTCGTATAAAGTACGCGGGCGTTCACTCATTATCCGCAGCATCCCCGGTTGGTCGCGAGCAGTTCAAGGTGCGCGTCGTTGCGCGCCAGCTGAACCCGCAAATTCTCGCGCACCCGCTCACCGAATTCGGAGCAGGTGGCATTTCCGCCGAGATCGGCGGTACGCGCGCCGTCAGCAAGTGTGTGCTCTAGCACCGCGTTTAATATCGTAGCGCATTCAGGCAGGCCGAGCTCCTCGAGCATCAGCGCAGCGCTGGAAATCGCGCCGGAGGGGTTGGCAATGTCCAGCCCCGCGATTTGCGGCGCCGAGCCATGCACCGGCTCGAACATTCCGGGGCCGCCGCTTCCGACGCTCGCCGAACCCAACAGGCCAATGGAGCCGCCGATTACCGACAACTCGTCGGACAGAATATCGCCGAACAGATTTTCGGTCAGGATCACGTCGAACCGGCGCGGGTTAGTGACCAGCATCATTGCGCAGGCATCGACGTACATATGGTCAAGTTCGACGTCGGGGTAGTCCTCAGCAACGCGCGTCACCGTCTGCCGCCACAATTTAGACGTGGCGAGTACATTGGCTTTGTCGACAGAGGTTACCTTGCGACGGCGATGCCGGGCGTGCCGGAACGCCACGTGAGCGATTCGCTCGATTTCCTCGACGCTGTAACTGCACAGGTCGGACGCATGAGTGGGCGAGGTCTCCCGCTCACCGAAATAGATCCCGCCGGTCAGCTCCCGAACGACCAAGACATCAGAATCCTGGCTGATGTCGGCACGAAGCGGTGAGGCATGTTCGAGCCCGCGATAGACGCGGCCGGGCCGCAGATTCGCGAACAGTCCAAGTTCCTTGCGGATCGCCAGCAGGCCGGCCTCGGGCCGAACCTTCACGTGGTCCCATTTGTCACCACCGACCGCGCCCAAAAAAACCGCATCGGACTCCTGACAGGCATCGAGAGTCGTTTTCGGCAGCGGCTCGCCGTGCCGGTCGATAGCGATTCCGCCAAAGTCGTGTTCCCGAAACTGCAGGCCGAGATCGCGCTCGTCGGAGATTAGCTGGAGGCATTTTACTGCCTCCGCCGTAACTTCCGGGCCAATCCCGTCGCCGGGCAGAACTACGATATCGATCATGCAGCTGCGACCTTCTGCGGAATGTCGTTGCGCAACCGCCGCACGGTCTCTGCATTGCTGAGTCCATCCAGATAGGCGGACACACAGCAGGGCAGGATGTCTCGCGCCCGCGCTCTGCCGGAGAAGATCTCCCCGTCTACATCGACATGGATTTCCACAAGCACGCTTGCACCCTGTCCGTCCTCCGCCTTCTCGTCGGGATCGGCAGCGAGATACTGCATTTCCACGCTGTCAACCCGGGCCGGGATGCCGAGTACCTGGCTGACGGCGGAGAAGGCCGCGTCGAGCGCGCCCGGAGCGCTGGCCACATCGGTGACTCGGCCGCGTTCCCCATGCTCCAGCTCGATCCGGGCAACCGGCCAAGCATTGGCGGACACGGGCGCACGGATATCGACCTTCGAAAGCTTCCACAGCGCCTGCGGCTTGTGCGCAGCTTCTTCGGAAAGGATCGCCATCAGCCGCGCGGAGTCCACGATACCTACTTCGTCGGCCACTTCCTTGAAGATGGTGAAGGCTCGGTCCAGCCGTTCGCCCTCGAGTACGTATCCCAGAGACTTCGCCCGCGCAGCAAGCGCGTGGCGCCCACTGTGCTTGCCGAGAATGATGCCTTCCGGGGAAAGACCAATGTCCTCTGGTTTCATAATTTCGTAGGTCTCGCGATTTTGGAGCACGCCGTGCTGGTGGATTCCGGATTCGTGGGCGAAGGCGTTGGCCCCTACTACCGACTTGTTCCTGGGCGGCGGCGTGTTCGTGATCTGCGAGAGCGTGCGGCTGGCCGCAGCAATCTTGGTCGTGTCGAGATTGGTCGCGACGTCATAGGCGTCGGCGCGGGTGCGCAGCGCCATCACCACTTCCTCGAGCGCGCAATTGCCGGCCCGCTCGCCGATCCCGTTGATCGCACATTCAACCTGTCGCGCGCCGCCGCGGACCGCCGCAAGCGAGTTGGCTACCGCCATTCCGAGGTCGTCGTGGCAGTGGGTGGAGAAAACGACTCCCTCCGGTCGCTCCACATTCTCGCTGAGGTAGCGGAAGAGGGCGTAGATTTCCTCAGGCGTGGTGTACCCCACTGTGTCCGGTACGTTCAGCGTCGTCGCGCCGGCTTGCGCCGCGACGGACAAAGCTTCGGCCAAGAACTCGCGCTCGGTGCGGATCGCGTCTTCGGCGGAGAACTCCATGTCGTCGGTAAATTCCCGCGAGTAAGTGACTGCCTCGCGGATCTTTTCCAACACCTGTTCGCGGCTCATGTGCAGCTTGTGCTCACGATGGATCGGGCTGGTCGCCAATACCACGTGAATCCGCTTGCGAGGCGCGGGCGCCAGCGCATTGGCCGAGGCGAGGATGTCGCTTCGAACCGCGCGTGACAGCGAACAGATCACCGGGCCCTCGATGCGGCGCGAGATCTCGCTGATCGACTTCGCATCCCCGGGCGACGCTGCGGCAAATCCTGCCTCGATCACGTCCGCACCAAGCGCGGCGAGCGCCTTTGCCATCCGAAGCTTTCCATCGAGAGTCATGGAAAAGCCCGGCGCCTGCTCGCCATCGCGGAGCGTGGTGTCGAAGATTTTGACCGTCTCTGTCATGCTGGCGTTCCTGCCTGCTGGTGTGAAATTGTGACCGACCGGACTTCGGTCAGCCGTTCAAGTTGGCGGGAGAGGACGTCGAGGCGGCGAAGGGGATCACGCGCCTCGACGTCCATCGCGATTGAGCCCGAGCTCGAATTTTCGGTCATCGCGATTCCCCGGACCGCGAAGCCTCGCCGCTCGATCAAGCCGAGCATGCGCAGCACCGCGCCCTCCCCAGGAACAAAAGTGATTTCGACTCGGTCGCTCACCACGTCTGCTCCAGCATCTGCACGTTGGAGCTGTTGGGCGGCACCAGCGGCCACACATTTTCGCGCGGGTTGATCCGCACGTGGCACAGGATCGGACCCGGCGTTTCCAAAATCCGCCGAATGGCGCCGTCGACTTCCGAACGGTGGTCGATCGTGAAGGCTTCGATCCCGAACGCATGCGCGACTTCGGCAAAATCGGGGTTGTCGCTCAAATCGATTTCAGAGAAGTTCTCGTCGAAGAACAATTCCTGCCACTGGCGAACCATGCCGAGTTGCGAATTGTCGAGCAGCACGATTCTAAGCGGCAGCCGATAGCGACGGATGGTCGCAAGCTCCTGCACGTTCATCATGAACGAGCCGTCGCCCGAGACAGTGATCACCGTCGCATCCGGCTCCGCAAACAGTGCGCCCACGCCAGCCGGCACGCCGTAGCCCATTGTCCCGAGGCCGGCGCTGGTCAGGTGCGCCTGCGGACGCGAGAAGCGGCAATGTTGCGCTACCCACATCTGGTGCTGGCCGACGTCGCACGTGAAGATCGCCTTGCCTCCAGCGGCTTCCGACAGCTGTTTCAAAAGAGCCGGAGCGTAAATGCCGTTGCCCGGCGCGTCGTAGCGAGGAGCCCACGCGACCTTCTGGGCAGCGCATTTCTTGGTCCACTCAAAGGCCTTCTCCGCACGCGCAGTGAGTGCATCCAAGATCGCGGAAAGGTCACCGGCGATTCCCACGTCGGCCTCGCGCAGCTTGCCGATCTCCGCCGGGTCGCCGTCAATGTGGACGATCTTCGCGCCGGGAGCGAAGCTGTCCAGCTTGCCGGTCGCGCGGTCGTCGAACCGGGCGCCCACGCAAACCAGGAGGTCGCAATTGTCGATTGCGATGTTCGCCGCACGGGTGCCGTGCATTCCCAGCATTCCAAGGAAGTTCGGATCGTCGGTCGGAATTCCGCCCAGGCCTTTCAGGGTTGCAACCGCAGGCATACCGCTGCGCCTAGCGAACTCGCGCACCGAATGTTCAGCACGAGCGATGGCAACGCCCCCGCCGAAGTAGAGCACTGGCCGTTCGGATTCGGCTATCATCCGGTTGGCGCGAGCAATCGCCACTTCATCCAGGGGCCGCGGCTTCTCAGCCGGAACCTTGTAAGGCTCAGGCGCCGCGGTCAGCACGCCGATGTCCTTTGGAAGGTCGACCAGCACCGGACCGGGTCGCCCCGAACGTGCGATGTGGAAGGCTTCGGCGATAACGCGAGGAATGTCCGCGGTATGCCGAATCACGAAGCTGTGCTTCACGATTGGCAGAGTGATCCCGAAAATGTCGACTTCCTGAAAGGCGTCGGTACCCATCAGTGGAGTCGCGACTTGCCCCGTGATCGCGACCATCGGGACGCTGTCCAAAAACGCATTGGCGATTCCGGTGACGAGATTGGTGGCGCCAGGTCCAGAGGTGGCCAAGCACACACCCGGGCGGCCAGTGACTCGCCCATAGGCATCCGCTGCAAGCGCAGCTCCCTGTTCGTGCCGCACCAGGATATGCTGCAGCTTGGTGGACGAGGTCAGCGCATCATACACCGGCATGATGGCGCCGCCCGGATAGCCGAACAGCTGCGTTACACCCTCCCGCTCGAGCGCCTCTACGAGGAGGCGCGCGCCGGAAATGGGCTGACGTTGTGCTGTCGGGCTAGGCTGGGCGGCGCTGGTCATGGCTATGCTGCCTGCGGTTGGCGTTGAGCGTCGGCCGGTTTGGTCGGAGCGGTCTCATTCTCCAGCCACGCCATCTGCTTGCGCATACGAGCGCCGACCTGCTCGATGGGCTGCTCCACGTCGGCCTTCCACATCGCTGTGTAATTCGGCTTTCCAGCCTCGTTCTCAGCGATCCATTGACGGGCAAACTCGCCGCTCTGGATGTCGGTGAGAACCTCCTTCATGCGCTCACGAGTCTCGTCGTTGATCACGCGCGGGCCGGAGACGAAATCGCCATATTTCGCGGTCTCCGAAATGAAGTGCAGCATCTTGGCGAAGCCGCCTTCGTACATCAGGTCGACGATCAGCTTCAGTTCGTGCAGACACTCGAAATAGGCCGCTTCCGGCTGATAGCCGGCATCGACCAGGGTCTTAAAGCCTGCTGCGACCAGCTCGGTCGCTCCGCCGCACAGAACCGCTTGTTCGCCGAACAGATCGGTCTCGGTTTCTTCTTTGAAGGTGGTTTCGATCGCACCGGCGCGAGTACCGCCTATCCCGTAAGCATAGGCCAGCGCCTTGTCCCGGGCAGTGCCGGTCGCATCCTGGTACACGGCGAACAGGCAGGGGACGCCGCGGCCGATCTCATATTCACGGCGGACAAGATCGCCCGGACCCTTCGGCGCAACGAGCACGATGTCGACATCGGCGCGGGGCTCGACCTGCCCATAGAGAACGGTAAAACCGTGGGCGACGAGCAGGGTGTCGCCAGCCGAGAGGGTCGGAGCGATATCCTTTGCGTAGACGTCGCGATGCGCCATGTCCGGCGTCAGAAGTGAGACAAAGTGCGCCTCCTTTGCGGCGGCGGCGGGGGAGACGACCCGGAAGCCGTCGCTGGTGGCCCGATGCTCGGCCGAACCGCCGGAGCGGGCTCCGACGATCACGTTGAAGCCGCTGTCGCGCAGGTTGCGGGCGTGCGCTCGGCCCTGGCTGCCATAGCCGATCACCGCGATGGTCGCGCCCTTCAGCGCGTCGGGCTTCGCGTCCCCGTTCCCGTAGATCCTTGCCTCTTTGTCCACCTCAGGGCCTTCCTTTCGAGCAAAAGAAAACCCCCGCTTCCGGCTCCGGGAGCGGGGGTCTGGTTTCTGGTCCTTCGACCTTGACTCAGCCTTTAACCGCTCCCTTGCGGGCGCTAATAAGTACGAGCGTAAGGGTAAGGCGGAGATCGTCCGCCAGCAGGTTTTCCGCAATGCTCAAATTGCGTTTCACCGTTTTACCTCAAAGCTTGGGTCCAATTTGGGATCCCATTTATGAGTCTTATGATGCATCGTGGGCGCAATCGCAAGCGCAAAAAGCACCGCCACAGTGCAATTTTTCCCTGTTCACCGCACTCACGCTGTGCTTCAGCGCTCGAATTGTATCCAAATCACATCATGGTTAACGAATGACTGATATTTCCCTACCCTCAAGAGAGATGGTCGAGGGCCCTTCGCGCGCTCCTGCACGGGCAATGCTCCACGCCGCCGGTTTCGATGACCAGGCGCTGTCGAAGCCGCTGATCGCCATCGTTCATAGCTATTCGAACGTCACTCCATGCAACATACACTTGCGGAGCCTTGCCGAGCATGCCGCCCGCGGCATCGAGGAGGCGGGGGGAACCCCGATTGAGTTCAACACCATTGTCGTCACCGACGGCGAGGCGATGGGCACAAGCGGCATGCGGGCGTCGCTGATCAGCCGCGAAGTCATTGCCGATTCCGCTGAGCTCGCGGTTCGCGGCCATTCACTCGACGCAGTGCTGTTCATCGTCGGCTGCGATAAAACCATTCCTGCGGCGGCGATGGCGGCTGTTCGGATGAACCGGCCGAGCGTGGTCTTCTATGGCGGATCGATCATGCCGGGCCATCTCGGAAACCAGGCGCTCACGATCCAGGATGTCTTTGAAGCCGTTGGCGCTCATGGCGCCGGCACGATTGACGATAACGAGCTGAAAGCCGTCGAGACTCACGCCTGTCCCGGCGCAGGCGCATGCGGAGGCCAGTTCACAGCCAACACGATGGCATTGGCCATGAGCTTCCTCGGTCTTTCGCCCATGGGCCTTAATGACATCCCCGCGGTGCATGCCGACAAACCGAAGGCGGCGTACGAGGCCGGCCGTTGGACAGTCGAGGCATTGAAGGCCAACCGCCGCCCCCGCGACCTCGTTACTGCGGCGAGCTTGCGCAACGCGGCGGTCGCCGGAACCGCGACCGCCGGATCGACCAACCTCGTGCTCCACCTGCTGGCAATCGCGCGTGAAGCAGGGATTCCCGAGAGCGAGTTCAACATAGACATATTTGACGAGGTTTCGCGGGCGACTCCGGTGATTGCGGACCTGAAACCCGCCGGCCGTTTCATGGCTCCCGACATGTTCGCCGCCGGCGGCTCGCCGTTGCTCGGCACGCGCCTTCAAGAAGCGGGCCTGCTTAGCGACACCCCCACCGTCACCGGCCAATCGTTGTTCGAAAGCTTTGGCACTCCCTCTGAAACACCCGGCCAGCAAGTCATCGTCGCGGTTGATGATCCGCTGAAGGCTCGTGGCGGCTTCGGCATTTGCTACGGTAATCTTGCGCCTGAAGGATGCGTGGTGAAGCTCGCCGGTCATGGCGATTTCCGGTTCGAAGGCCCTGCCAAGGTGTTCAACGGCGAGGAAGCCGCGTTCGAAGCGGTCGCTCGCGGCCAAATCGAAGCTGGCGACATCATTGTAATCCGCGGTGAGGGGCCGGTCGGCGGTCCCGGAATGCGCGAGATGCTGGGTGTCACTGCAGCGCTTCAGGGGCGTGGTCTCGGCAACGATGTCGCGCTGATCACCGACGGCCGGTTTTCGGGCGCAACCTACGGTTTCATGGTCGGGCACGTCTCTCCGGAAGCCGCGCGGGGCGGTCCGATTGGCAAGGTGCAGGACGGCGACCGGATTGTAATCGACGTCGATAAGCGCATCGTCGAGACCAACGCCGACCTAGATTCAAGAGCCGCCGGCGATTGGGCGCCGCACATCCAGTGCACCGGTACGTTCGCGAAATATGCCGCGCTGGTCGGGTCAGCCTCGCACGGAGCAGTGACGACGCCGTGCAATTGATCCGTCCCCCCCGCGAAAGCTGGCGTCGCAGCGAGTAACTAGGCCGAGATGCCAGCCTTTGCTGGCATGACGATCAGGAAACAATCTGCTTCTCCCTCAGCCCCCTCGCAAGCGCCTCCAGAGTGGGCGCGATCTCAGCCTTGCGCGTATTGCGGTGGAGAATGGACGCAAGCGCAGGCGTCGGTTCGACATCGCGACCGATCAACGGTTCGACAGTCTCCCGGAACTTGTAAGGATGCGCAGTCGCGGCGACGATCCACGGCCGCTCCGACCGTTCAGGCTCCGGGAGCCGAGCGTATGCCTCTGCCGCAGTCGCGGAATGCGGGCACCAGATGTAGCCCGATCGCTCATAATCAGCTCTGATGCGCGTCTTGATCTGCTCGTCGTTGACCAGTTCCACCCTGACTTGGCGAAGCTCTTGCGGTAGCGCGATCAGTCGCTCGAAATTACTGGGATTGCCGACGTCCATCGCATTGGCCACGGTCTGGATTGACGCGCGTGGCTGGTAGGAGTCGCTCTCGTGCCATTCCTTGAGCGTTGGGTTGGCGTTTGTCGCTAGCACGACGGGTCCAACTGGAACGCCCATGGCACGGGCAAGAACCACCGCGAAACCATGCCCGAGATTGCCGGTCGGCATGATGAAACCCGGCTTCACGCCAGTGCGCGCGAATGCCTTCATCGTGGCCTGCGAAACATAGGCGATTTGCGGTAGCAGCCGGCCGAAGTTGATCGAATTGGCCGAGGTCAGCCGTTGTTCGCGTGACAGCGCAGCGTCGGAGAATGCAGCTTTGACCAGCCGCTGGCAGTCGTCAAAATCACCCACCACCTCCAGGGCCCGAACGGGCTCATTCCAGCAAGTGAGCTGCCGTTCCTGGAACGGAGACACGCGTCCTTCGGGGAATAGGATGACGGCGCGCACAGAGTGGCGCCCTTCGGCTGCGCAACCGACAGCTCCGCCCGTATCGCCGGAGGTCGCCACCAGTACGGTGAGTGGCTCGCCGAAACTACCGATGCGATCGAAACACGCCATCAGGAACCGCGCGCCGAAATCCTTGAAGGCACCCGTGGGGCCATGGAACAGCTCCAGCGCATGAAGTGTCGGCCTCGCTGAGTCCGGAACGACGAGAGGAACCCGGAAGTCGAAGGCTTCGCTCGCAATCTTGGAAAGCTCGCTCTCCAGGACATCCCGGGCAAAGAACGGTTTCAGAAACCGAGATGCGAAATCCGCGAGGGTGGTTTCGGAGTTGGCGTCGGGGTCAATCGATGGGATCGGGTCGGGCATGTACAGGCCGCCGTCCGGAGCGGCGCCGTTCCGGATCGCCTCGCTGAGAGTGGTGGCGTCCGCCTTGCCGCGCGTACTCACAAACTTCATGCCGCCAACTGCTCCCCGATACCGCTGACCCTGACACCTTCCGAAGCGGCAGGCGCGCGGTAGGCGCGAGCGGGAATGCCGGCGGCGGTAAACGCCGCCATCATCGCCGCCTCGACCGCTTCCGCCTCCGCCTGGGAGGCCCAGGCGAAGATGGATGGCCCTGATCCGGAGAAGGAACAACCAAGCGCGCCGGCCTCACGCGCCGCTTTCTGAACTTGCGGCAGGACCGGGACTAGATGCACGCGTTGCGGCTCGACCAGCAAATCCGTGAGGCCTGCGCGAACCAGATCGAGATTGCCTGTCGTGCAGCCCGCAATGAAAGCACCGACGCGCCGGCTATGCTCAACGGCGAGCGCCATTGGCACTTCGCTCTTCAAAATTGCTCGAGCCGCACGCGTTTCCACCTTGGCCTGCGGGTGAAGAAGCACAGCCGTGACCCCATCGGGTACTTGCAACCGCTGAACGCAAAGCGGCTTTTCGCTCGCAACCAGCACAAGTCCGCCGAACAGGCATGCAACGACGTTGTCCCACGGTGGGGGATCAGACGCCGCGCGCTCTCCTTCGAGCGCGAACGGAAGCAACTCCTCAGCGGTGAACGGCTTTTCCAGAAGCGCATTGGCAGCCGCTGCTCCGGCAACCGCCGAGGCGGCCGATCCCCCCATGCCTGCAGAAACCGGTACGCCTTTGTGGATATCCAGCCGCGCTCCAAAGGGCGCACGCGCCTCACTGAGGACGGCCTCTGCGGCGGCGAGCGCGGTATTCGAGCCCGAATCCGCAGGAAGGGTAGCAACAAGACCGCTGACGCTGCCGAGCCTCACCCCCGGCTTCTCCTCGCGGAATGCGGTTACCGTGTCGCGCGCGGCGTCGAACGCCTGGCCCAGAATGTCGAACCCGACCCCCACGTTGCCAATGCTTGCCGGCGCACTCGCCGATGCGAAATCCCCCGCCATCATCCTTACGCCGTCAGCTTCACGACTTCACCGAGCGCGGTTGGCGCGCGGCCGAGCAGCGCACGCTGCGCGTCCATCACATCCGCGAAAACCGATGTCGCTGTCGGCCATCGCCCAGCGCCTTTGCCGAAAACCGCAGTCACTGCGCCATCCGCACCGGTGACGAGGAAACGATTTTCCTCATTCTGAGCGCCGGCGAGCAGGTGCGAGAGGGGCAGGGCGATGAGCCGAACTTCGGCCTCTATGCTGCCGTCGGCGAGCAGGTGGCAGCGGCCCACCTGCTTGACTGCCTCACCGTGTTCAAGCGCCTCCCGCGCGGCGCCAGGGGCGAGGTCGCGAAGCGAATGTTTCGTGATCCGCTCGGGCAGAAGCGCGACTCCGAAAGCTTCGCGAATGAGGATTGAGAGTTTCTGAGCGGCATCATCGCCGTCGAGATCCGCAGCTGGATCGGCCTCGGCATAGCCGAGCTCCTGCGCCTTCTTCAGCGCATCCTCCAACTTCCATCCTTCGCCCAACCGGCTTAGCAGGTAATTGCAGGTGCCATTCATCACCCCCTCGAGCGACACAACCGAGCCACGGAGCCGCCGGAGCGTCTCGATAATCGGTGCGCCGCCTCCAACCGCCGCCGAGAAGCGCAACTCGCCACCGCCGCGCAAAGCGCAAGCGTGGAGGGAGTCCCAGTGTTTGGCCACCGCCGCCTTATTGGCGGTTACGACATGTGCTCCCTGAAGGAGTGAGTGGCGCATCCATTCGGCGGGAAGATCAGGGCCGCCCAGCACCTCGACCAACACATCAGGCTCGAACCCGAGGACTTCGTCCACATCGCTGGTGAAGCGCAGGTCCGTCCCATGGCGCGCCGGTCGGCGGACCAGGACCGGACCGATGTCGAACAGCTCCGGCTGTGATTTGAGATAATCGAGAACGCCGGCTCCGACCGAACCGCAGCCCAACAGACCGACGCGAACGCGATCGCTCTTCAGCGGCTTCGACTTGCGCGCGCGGAAATTGCCGATCTTCGTCGCTTCCGCCGAGCCAAGGCAGGCGATCTCGATCAGGACATCGTCGGCGTTGGCCTCGTGAATCGCCTTCACCTGGATCAATCCGTTGCTGGCGCGTTCCGCGTCGGCGTAGCTCATCTGGCTGAAGCGCTCCGCGTCGGGATTCCTCGCGGGGTCCTCAGCATAGACTCCATCCACATCCTTGATCAGCCGCACCCGATGGGCGTCGAGCTTCGCCGCGAAGAAGACGGCGCTGAGATCCGTTCCACCGCGCCCGAGCGTGACGACGCCGTGGTCCGCGTGATCGGCGATGAAGCCGGGCACCACCACTGCGTCATTAGCGTCGATCTTCTCCCACACCATCTCGCCGTCGAGGTCGAGGAGATTGGAATCCAGTGGCGTCCCTTCGGCTTTCAACCCCATTTCGTGTGGATCGAGGGTGCAGGAGCGAAGCCCGACCCTGCTCAGCGCCAGAGCCAGCAGAGCCGAGGAATGGAGTTCCCCGATCCGAGCCACTCGAGCGACCAGGGCATCGGGCGCTCCATCGCCGCCGACTCTATGCGCCTGGTTGAGCAGCGAATCCGTCTCGCCGGCGAGGGCGGAGACGACCGCGACCACCTTCTCGCCTTCGCGGATATGCCGGTAAATCTCCAGCGCCACCTTCGGATAATCCGCCTCGCGTTCGAGGACGGAGCTTCCGAATTTGAGAACGCAAAGGCGCGGCAAGTCGCCGTGCGCTTCGGCTCCGTCTGTCTTCTCCACTGCGCTGGTCATCTTCAGTTTTCGCTTTCGCATACTTGACGGGCAAAAAAAGACCCGCTCGCCGTTTCGGGGAGCGGGTCGGATAGGACTTTGGCTTGTCAGACCGTTGTCAGCCGATCGCTCCCCGCTTGCGCGTGGTGGTGGTGATAATGGTCGTAATCATGCCCATGCCGGTGCGCGAAGCCGCGGCGCCCAGGACAGGCGCAGACAAAACAGCAAAGTGCACGAGTTCCTTCATGGGATCCCAAAAATGCACGAAATAGGCTTGAGCGTCAAGGCGGGGAGAGTCTTTGCTGAAAGCTTTTCGCCAGCACGTTGCGAATGGGATACAAACTGGAATGGTCACGCGGCCGCGTTTTCAAGCTCTTCGACCCACTGCGCAACCAGCTCACTGGCGGGGCCGATGCGCGTTTCATCGAAGAGGAAGCTTCCTGCGCTCGGCTCCAGATTCAGCTCAAGGGTGCGAGCTCCGTAGCGCCGGGCAGTCTGCACGAATCCGGCAGCGGGGTACACCGCGCCAGAGGTGCCGATCGAGACGAAGAGATCGCAGTCTCGAAGCGCGTCGTCGATACGATTCATTTCATAGGGCATTTCTCCGAACCAGACGATGTCAGGACGCACCGATCCGGTCGTCTCGCACGCCGGGCAGTCGGCGCTAAGTCCCATATTGCCGCTCCAGGCGAACCGCCCGTTGCAGGCGAGGCACCAGCCCCTGTTCAGCTCACCGTGCATGTGGATCAGCCGTTGCGACCCTGCGCGCTCGTGCAAGTCATCCACATTCTGGGTCACGAGCAGCAATTCGCCTGGCCATTCCGCATCGAGCCTTGCCAACGCTGTGTGCGCGGCGTTCGGCTCAACATCGGCCAGTCTCGCCCGCCGCGCATCGTAAAAGGCGTGCACCAGGTCCGGATTCCGGGCGAACGCCTCAGGCGTCGCGACATCCTCGACCCGATGCCCTTCCCACACCCCATCAGGTCCTCGGAAAGTCGCCAGGCCGCTTTCCGCCGAAACTCCGGCGCCAGTGAGAACGACGAGGTTCAGTCCGCCCACTCCAGCCCGATCTCGCGGTAAAGCGCACGATCTTCACCCCAACGCGGGTGGACCTTCACATGCAGGAATAGATGAACCGGCCGGCCAAGGTGGCGCGCAATCTCTTCGCGAGCCTGCTGACCGATTTCCCGCAACCGCTGCCCGCCCTTACCGATCACGATCCCTTTCTGGCTGTCGCGTTCCACCAGGATTTTCTGGTGGATTGCCGTCGATCCATCCGGCTTGTCTTCCCAGGTCTCGGTCTCGACGGCAGACGCGTACGGCAGTTCCTGGTGAAGCTGCTGGTAGATCTGCTCGCGCGTGAGCTCGGCCGCGACCATCCGGTCGGTGGCGTCCGAGACCTCGTCTTCGGGGTAAAGCCAAGGTCCTTTCGGCATCGCAGCCGCGACCGCCTTCTTGAGGTCGGGTACTCCATCGCCCTGCGCGGCGCTGATCATGAACACCTGCTGCGGAGCGAGGCGCGCCGTCACCTCGGCGGAAAGTCCGAGGAGTTCGGGCTTTTTCACCAAATCTACCTTGTTGAGCGCCAGGAAAAGCGGCTGCTGCGTCTTCTGCCGCTCCAGCTCCTGCACGATCTTCTCGACTTCGCGCGTGATCCCTTCAGCGGAATCCAGGACCAGCAGGATCAGGTCGGCGTCCCCGGCACCAGTCCAAGCGGCAGCGACCATCGCGCGGTCGAGCCGCCGCTTGGGCGGGAAAATTCCTGGAGTGTCGACGAGGAGGATTTGTGCCCGCCCCTCGATCGCGATTCCCATCAGCCGCGCACGCGTCGTCTGGGCCTTCGCGCTGACGATAGCGACCTTCTGCCCGACCAGTGCATTGACCAAGGTAGACTTGCCGGCGTTCGGCGCGCCGATCACCGCGACAAAGCCGGCGCGCGTGGATGCGGTGGGATCGGATTGGTCCATAGAGACTATTTGGAAGCTGGAACTGTGGCGTCAACATGCTCGGCCGTGAAGGGCGAACAGCAAGGCGTTCCGATCGGCGTGAATTCCATGAATTCGGCGCGGGTTCCGTCGGGATCGATCAAGTTTAGCTGCCACTTGGCGTCCAACCCAATCTTTGGAAGCGCGTCGGGCTTTTGGCCGTCGAGCCGTTTGCCGTTCCACAAGGTGATGTAGGTCTGGCGCATATCGCGCACTCCGAGCGCGAAATGGTCGAGAACCCCAAGGTCGCCAGCGTTCATTCCGGGCGGAATGCCGGTGCCATCCGGGCTGCCTACCACCATATATTCCAGCCAGTCCTGCCCATCGGGTACCTTCATCGAGATCCACTGCGGCTTCTTGGGATCGAAGCCGCCCTTCCAATATGGGCGGAAGCCGAGAATCCCCTGCCAAAAGGCATTCTCACGCGCCTCGTTGTGAACGATGAAACCGACATGGATAATGCGGCTCGATAGTGGGTCCGGAGCAATTACAGGCGCTTTCGCCGGCTGTTGGACGAACTGAACCGGGGTACCTTCCGGATCCTTCACATCGAACCAGTGGGTGCCGTCGCTTCCCTCCGTCACTGACGCGGGAACCACTATACCCTTGGCCTTCAGATATTCTAAAACCCCTTCAGCGTCTGAGGTAACGAAGGCGGCGTGGGCCAGCCGATTGATGCCCGTTTGGCCGGGCGGCAACGGCAGGACTTCGACGTACTGAGTGGCGTTGAAGTGATAGCGCGCACCGGCGGGGTTCTCCGGGTCCGGCATTTCGGTGGCGCCGAGTTGGTCGACGTAGAAATGCTCGCTCGCCTGCGGATCCGCAGCGTAGACGGCGAGGTGAGAGACGCCGGTGATTGGCGGTCGATCTGGCGTCGCCGCGCGAGCTCCTTCGAACGCTAACGCAAGTGTGAGCGCTCCGGCAATTATTCGCATTCCCGTTCCTTTGCCGCCATTGTTAGCGCAAGCGCTCATGGGTACAGCATCTGCAAGTCGCTGCGAAGGGTGGGGAGGAGAAGGATGGCGAATGGATTCACGAGGCGCGGAGTGATCGGGCTGGGGGTTGCGGGAGCATCGGTTCTGGCTGGCGCCATTCCCGCGCGAGCTGCCGGCAGCGACGGTAAGCTCGGCTTCGCAGTCGTCGGTCTCGGCAAGCTCGCGCTCGGCGAAATCATACCTGCGCTTCGGACGACTACCGGTGCCAGCCTCGCTGCCGTCGTGAGTGGTCATCCGGACAAGGCGAAGCGCGTGGCGGCGGAAAACGGCTTGCCAGCGGACGCCATCTACAATTACGAGAATTACGACCGGATTGCTAACGATCCGCGCATTGATGTCGTCTACATCGTCCTGCCGAACAGCATGCATGCCGAGTACACGATCCGCGCTTTCAAGGCGGGGAAGCACGTCTTCTGCGAAAAGCCGATGGCCAGCACTGTCGCAGACGCGGAGGCGATGGTTGCAGCTGGGAAGGCAGCCAACCGCAAGCTGATGATTGCCTATCGCTGCCTCACCGAACCGCTGAATGTCGAGGCAATGCGGCGAGTACGCTCCGGCTCGCTCGGCAAGCCGCGGCTCGTGATCACCAAGATGGTGCGGCAGTCGAACCTCAACGACCCGTCGGATGCCTGGCGGCTGGACATGAAGATGTCCGGCGGAGGAGCTCTCGCTGACATGGGGATCTACGGGGTCAGCGCTGCGCGTTACCTCTTGAATGAAGAGCCATTGGAAGTCCGCGCTACTTCGCAGACCGACAGGAACGATCCGCGATTCAAGACCGTCGAAGATCTTTACGCGTGGGAATTCCGCTTTCCCTCCGGCGCAATCGCGCAGGGCTCTACGTCCTTCGATGCTTCCGACGAAATGTCATACGAGGTCATCGGTCAGCACACTCGACTGGTCGCCGACCCTGGCTGCTTCTATGGCGGCAATCATCTCAGCCTTGTTCAGGGTGGCAAGTGGACGCAGATTCCTATCCATGAGGTCGACCATTTTGCGCGCGAGATGGACTGGATGGCGGACGTGGTCCGCGGGAAAGAGCCTATGCTGACTCCGGGCGAAGAGGGCGTCCAGGACATGCGCCTGATCAAGGCCATCATGGATTCCGCCGCAAATGGCGGGGCGCCGGTGAGGACTGATTTCGGCTACCGGCGCGCGTACGATCCCGTGGCGGTTATACAGGCCTAAGCTGCCGCGCCGTTCGCCGGTCTGAGCTCCATAACATCGGAGGTTTCCGTGGAGGCAAGCGCCTGCGCATGAGCTCGATAGCGCTTCGCGAGCTCCTGGTGGACCAGACTCGCCTTCAGCGACGGAGCGGTAATGGCGGCTGTTTCCTCTTCCAGTGCCCGCCTGCGGAAATATTCCCGCTCTTCGGCCGGCTGAAGGTTCTGCGATTTGAATGGCATACATGTCTCCCGCCCCCGGGTTGGACACTGACTCGGCGCCGGCAGCTGAGGAGCTTGCCTGAAAACACGACGAGCGCTTGCCAGCACACTCATCATACGCGCGCCCCTGTTGCAGGCGCATCACGGATTATTGCCGTTCCGGATGAACGGACGCTGTAACCGGGGTTGGGGCTGCAATTTTAATGAAAAGGGGCTCCCCGGATATTTCCGGAGAGCCCCTCTGGGTGATCGGGAGACGATTACTTGTTCAGATAATCACCAGCGTCCGCATCGGTTCCATGTCCGCTCGGAACAACCTCGGCCAGCGGGTCCTCGCCTGTTCCCGCGGTGCCGTCGCGCGGCGACCGCGCCAGTTCCGCCACCCTAAGCTCCGCAGCCGAGTCCGGCGCAACCAGCGCATCCTGAAGCTTGCGGTGCTGAGCCCGGAGCGCAGCGTCGCGGGACGAAGCCGCGATACGCAGCCGGTTCATACCGGCGCCGGTTCCCGCTGGGATGAGGCGACCGACGATGACGTTTTCTTTCAGGCCCATCAACGTGTCGACCTTGCCCTGGACCGCTGCCTCGGTGAGGACACGTGTGGTCTCCTGGAAGGATGCCGCCGAGATGAAGCTGCGGGTCTGCAAGCTCGCCTTGGTAATGCCGAGCAGCACTGGCTTGCCTTCGGCAGGCTTCTGCTTCTTCTCGAGCCGCGAATTAACGTCGTCCATTTCCTCGCGATCAACTTGCTCGCCCGGAAGCAAGGTGGTGTCGCCGCCGTCGGTAATCTCGACCTTCTGCAGCATCTGGCGAACGATTGTCTCGATGTGTTTGTCGTTGATGGTCACGCCCTGGAGACGGTACACCTCCTGGATTTCGCTGACGAGATATTCGGCCAGCGCTTCCACGCCCAGCACTTCCAGGATATCGTGCGGATCCGGCGAACCGCCGACGAGATTGTCGCCGCGCTTCACGTAATCGCCTTCCTGGACTTCGATCAGCTTCGACTTCGGCACCAGATACTCGACCGGATCGCCGCCGTCCTCCGGAACGATCGCGATCTTCCGCTTCGCCTTGTAGTCGCGAAGGAAGGTGACCTTCCCCGAAACCTTGGCGATAATCGCGTTCTCCTTGGGCTTGCGCGCTTCGAACAGCTCGGCCACTCGCGGCAGACCACCGGTGATGTCGCGGGTCCGCGCCGCTTCCCGCGGCATACGAGCCAGGACTTCGCCGGGCTCGACCTGCTGGCCGTCCTCGACCGCGATGATTGCACCCGGAGCGAGCCGGTAGACGCCCGCTTCGCCAGCATCCTTGCCGGTCAAGGTAAGCCGCGGGTGAAGCGACTCTTTCTTTGACTTGGTGTTGTCCTCGGTGACCACGCGCTGGGCGATACCGGTGGACTCGTCAGTCTGCTCGGAAAGTGAGCGGTTATCGATGAGGTCCTGATATTTGACCGCACCGCCGGTTTCCGTGATGACCGGGCTGAACGCCGGATCCCACTCCGCGATACGATCGCCGCGACTCACGATATGCCCGCTCTCGCACAGCAGGTGAGCGCCGTACGGGACACGGTGGGTAGACAGTTCGCGCCCGTCCATGTCGAGGATGGCGATTTCGCCCGAACGCGACAGCGACAGGTGCCGTCCCCGCGGATCCATGATCGTCGGCATATCGCGGAATTCGATTGTGCCGTCGACGGGAGCCTCGAGGTTTGATTGCTCGTTGAGCTGCGCCGCGCCGCCGATGTGGAAAGTCCGCATCGTCAGCTGCGTACCCGGCTCGCCGATCGACTGGGCGGCGATAACCCCGACAGCCTCACCGATGTTGACCGGAGTACCGCGGGCGAGATCGCGCCCGTAACATTTGCCACAAACGCCCGTTTTCGACGCGCAGACAAGCGGTGAGCGGATCTTGATCCCTTGGATCCCGATCTCCTCCAGACGGGCAACCATCGGTTCGTCAAGAAGAGTGCCTTCCGGGATAACGATTTCGTCGGTCTTCGGATCGACGATGTCTTCCGCGGTGCTTCGACCGAGGACCCGGTCCGCGAGCGATGCGATCACGGTGCCGCCCTGAACGATTGCGCGCATTTCCAGCGAACGGTCGGTGCCGCAATCTTCCTCGACGATCACGCAATCCTGGCTGACGTCGACAAGACGGCGTGTCAGGTAGCCTGAGTTTGCCGTCTTGAGCGCCGTGTCCGCCAGACCCTTGCGGGCGCCGTGCGTCGAGTTGAAATATTCAAGGACGGTCAGCCCTTCCTTGAAGTTTGAGATGATCGGCGTTTCGATGATTTCGCCCGACGGCTTGGCCATCAGCCCGCGCATACCCGCGAGCTGCTTGATCTGTGCTTGGCTGCCGCGGGCACCCGAGTGGGCCATCATGTAGATCGAGTTAATGGGAGCCTCGCGACCGTCCTCCTGCTTCGGAGTGGCCGAGATTTCCTTCATCATCTCAGACGCGACTCGGTCGCCACAACGCGACCAGGCGTCGATCACCTTGTTGTACTTTTCCTGCTGGGTGATCAGACCGTCCTGATACTGCTGCTCGTAGTCCTTCACGAGGGTACGAGTTTCCTCGACCAGATCTTCTTTCGCCCGCGGGATGACCATATCGTCCTTGCCGAACGAAATGCCTGCCGCGAAGGCGTGGCGGAAGCCGAGCTGCATGATCGCGTCGGCGAACAGCACCGTCTCCTTCTGGCCGGTGTGGCGATAGACCTCGTCGATGACTCCGCCGATGTCCTTCTTGGTGAGGAGCCGGTTGACCGTCTCGAACGGCACCTTGTGACTCTTCGGCAGAGTTTCGCCGAGCAACATGCGGCCGGCGGTCGTTTCGAACCGCTTCATGTACGTGTTGCCCTGCTCGTCCGTTTGCGGCACGCGGCTGGTGATCTTGGTGTGAAGAGTCACGGCCCCGGCGGCGAGTGCCTGGTGAACCTCGGCCATGTCGGCCAGCATCATGCCTTCGCCCGGCTCGCCCTCTTTCTCCATAGATAGGTAGTAGAGGCCGAGGACCATGTCCTGCGACGGAACGATGATCGGCTTCCCGTTCGCGGGACTGAGGATGTTGTTGGTGGACATCATCAGGACGCGCGCTTCGAGCTGCGCCTCGAGGCTCAGCGGGACGTGGACAGCCATCTGGTCGCCGTCGAAATCCGCGTTGAAGGCCGCGCAAACCAACGGGTGAAGCTGGATGGCCTTGCCCTCGATCAGGACCGGCTCGAAGGCCTGGATCCCGAGGCGGTGGAGAGTCGGCGCACGGTTTAGAAGGACCGGGTGCTCGCGAATCACTTCGTCGAGAATGTCCCAGACTTCCTTGCGCTCTTTCTCGACCCATTTCTTCGCTTGCTTCAGGGTCATTGAGAGGCCCTTGGCGTCGAGGCGCGAGTAGATGAACGGCTTGAACAGTTCGAGCGCCATCTTCTTCGGCAGGCCGCACTGATGGAGCTTGAGCTCCGGACCGGTGACGATCACCGAACGGCCTGAATAATCGACGCGCTTGCCAAGCAGGTTCTGCCGGAAACGGCCCTGCTTGCCCTTGAGCATGTCGGAAAGCGACTTCAGCGGACGCTTGTTCGCGCCGGTGATCGTGCGGCCACGGCGGCCGTTGTCGAACAGTGCGTCCACCGCTTCCTGAAGCATCCGCTTTTCGTTGCGGACGATGATGTCCGGAGCACGCAGCTCCATCAGCCGCTTCAGGCGGTTGTTGCGGTTGATGACCCGGCGATAGAGATCGTTCAGGTCCGAGGTCGCGAAGCGGCCGCCGTCTAGCGGAACCAGTGGGCGAAGCTCGGGCGGGATGACCGGAACGACGTCCAGGATCATCCACTCGGGCCGGTTGCCGGATTCGAGGAAGCTCTCCACGACCTTCAGCCGCTTGATGATCTTCTTGGGTTTCAGCTCGGACTTGGTCTCGGCCAGTTCCTTGAGCAGTGCTTCTTTCTCACCCTCGAGGTCGAGGTTCATCAGGATCTGCTTCACGGCCTCGGCGCCGATTCCGGCGGAGAAGGCGTCCTCGCCATATTCGTCCTGCGCTTCGAGAAGCTCGTCCTCGGTTAGCAACTGGTGCTGTTCGAGCGGGGTGAGCCCTGGCTCAAGGACGACATAGCTCTCGAAATAGAGGATACGCTCGAGCTGCTTCAGCTGCATGTCGAGCAGCAGGCCGATGCGGCTCGGAAGCGACTTCAGGAACCAGATGTGCGCGACCGGAGCGGCGAGCTCGATATGGCCCATGCGCTCACGCCGGACCTTCGAGACGGTGACTTCAACGCCGCACTTCTCGCAGACGATTCCCTTGTACTTCATGCGCTTGTACTTGCCGCACAAGCATTCGTAATCCTTGATCGGGCCGAAGATTCGCGCGCAGAACAGGCCATCACGCTCGGGCTTGAACGTGCGGTAGTTGATCGTCTCGGGCTTCTTGATCTCGCCGAAGGACCAGCTGCGGATCTTGTCCGGGCTGGCGATGCCGATCTTGATCTCG
>Ga0157371_10001065_pt1 | contig 29962 bp, 31 predicted proteins | sample C45metaG_FD_113462 | JGI IMG/M metagenome (GOLD analysis project Ga0157371, IMG submission 113462) | Corn rhizosphere microbial communities from Kellogg Biological Station, Michigan, USA - C4-5 metaG | ecosystem: Host-associated > Plants > Roots > Rhizosphere > Soil | place: USA: Michigan... | reverse complement strand
AGATGTTTTCTGCACCGAAAGCGAAGCGGCAGGTGCATGAGCTGAAGGCCCCGCAGGAGCGAAAGCGACGAGGAGACTGAAGCCATGCCCGCGGAAAGCGTCCGTCTGGAACGGAAATCAATATATTGGAAAAGGGACCATCTCTCAGTCACTATATGACTTTAGGGACAGCCCCTTCTAGAAATCCCGGTAATGGTGTAATGTCGCTCTGTCCATAGCAATCCGAAAACAAGGAGAAACAAAGTAAATATATGCATATCCATTTTCAAGAAATGGTTTGAAAAGTGCTGAATCTGTCTAGTTACAGAGTATTCTATATGTCATTTCTTTCAATCGATACCGCGAAAGCTTCGTTCTGGTTCTAGAAGTGACCTCTGAAACCTGGGCAGTCACAAGACCAAAAATTTATATTTTCGCGTCTTTTCTCTTGCGTTCTATTTCTTGAGCAATTTGATTTCCGTGGAACCTTCCATTTTCAATAAAAATTTCATTTGCATTATTCCCTGCCGCTATCACACCTGCGATAAATATACCTTCTACGTTTGTTTCCATTGTTTCTGCATTATATGTAGGTCGCCCAGATGTTTGGTCTATCTGAACACCCATTTTCTCTAAAAATACATGATCAGGATGATAACCTGTCATCGCAAAGACAAAATCATTTTCCATTTGGAACTTTCCTTCAGGTCCAGTTAAATAGACAAACTGCTCGTCTATTGACAAAACTTCTGTATTAAAATGCATTTGAATCTCTTCGTTTCGCACGAGCCCCTCAAACTCTGGTAATACCCAAGGCTTTATACTAGGGGAGTATACACTTCCACGATAAGCGACAGTGACATTCGCTCCGGCCTTATTCAGCTCAAGAGCTGCATCTATGGCAGAGTTTTTCCCTCCAATCACCAAGACATTTTGAGCGAAATACGGATGGCCTTCTTTAAAATAATGAAGTACTTTCGGTAAATCTTCTCCTGGAATTCCCATAAAGTTCGGATGATCATAATAACCAGTTGCAATTATGACGTAGGTAGAGTGGTAAGTTGCTTTTGATGTCGTTACAAGGAAGTAGTGATCCTTTTTTTCTACCTTTTCTACATGCTCGTATTTATTCACTTGGATATTTTTCAGCTTCGTTACTTCTCTATAGTATACTAATGCTTGATTTCTCTTTGGTTTTCTTTCCTCTACAATAAAAGGTACATCTCCAATTGCTAATTTTTCACTTGTGCTAAAGAAGGTTTGATGAGTTGGATAATTGTATATTGCTTCTACAATGTTTCCTTTTTCGATTACAGTTGTTTTCAAACCAAGCGCTTGAGTGGAAATTGCAGCAGCTATTCCACATGGCCCTCCTCCTACAATTAAAACATCTACATGTTGTACCACTGATAAAACTTCCTTTCTCTTCTTACTACCTTTGATCAATAGGTGTGCCATGCATCGTTATAATATGACACTCCGATTTTGCCCCTAACCTAAGTGGAACACCCGTCGTACCAAAACCATTGCTTACAAGCTCCGCGCTATTCTCATTTATTTTAAAAGTTCCATTTTCATACATACCAAAAGGACCTAAACGAATTTGACCTCCGTGAAGATGGCCAGCTAATAGTAAATGAGGTTTACTTATCTTTTTCGCATGATGGAAATACGCTGGCGCATGTGAAATAAAAACGAGGATATCCGTATCTTTTACTTCCTGAAAGGCCTCATATATTTTTACATTCCCACTAAATCCATCATTAATCCCAACAAGGCGAATCAAAGAGCTTCTAAAATTAAGTTCGACCGATTCGTTTACGAGCATGCGAACGTTATGCTTATCGAAGATAGATTGAAGTCTTCGTTCATTTACTTCTCGATCGTTATTGCCGTACACGTAATATACTTTTCCCAGTTTTTTTAATTGCTTAATATTGTGCTCTGTACGCTTTAGTGGTACTCCCTTTTCTGTTAAGTCCCCACCAATAATAACTATGTCTACTTTTCCCATAATCGAGTGAATCAGTTTGTCATCTATTTTTCTTCGGTGAATATCGGATATGAAAAATAGGTGAAACTGTTCTCCGTCCTGCATTTCTTTTATTTGTATAGAATGCTCTTTAACGTTAATTTGAAATGCAAGAAATAGCATATATAAAAATAAGATGATGAAGATAACGACAATAGATATGACCATATATATCAACTATAAACCTCCTAAGTAAACATGCAAAAGGACAGGGAATTATCCCTGTCCTTGCTCGTATTTTCTATATTGATAATTTTACTCATCTTTTTCAATATGTAAAACACGAAAACCTGACCTCTCGAGATCCTTTAAAATTCGATCTATTTTTTGATCATTATCAATTTTGAGCACAATTCGGCGAACAAGTTTGTCTGTTTCATCAAATGTTACAAGTGAAATAACAGATGTATGATACTTATGAAGAATATCAGACATTTTTAGAATACGCCCTTCTGATTCAACTGAAGTAAACGTAATCCTCGTACCTTTACTATTCATTCCGAATGCACTTTTAAATTGAGTAATTGTATCATAGCGAGTAACCAGACCAAGAAACTTGTCGTCCTCTACAACCGCAAGGATTGGAAAATCATAGAGCTTGATAAATGCTTTTTCAAATACATCCTCTATTTGAACAAACGTATCTTCTCTAGTAATAACATCTGATACTGTTGTTTGTTGTAAAAAGCTTTCTTTATCTAAATCACTATAAAAAAAGGCTTTGTATAAAAGATACTTATTGAACATTCCTTTATACTTTCCATTTTCAATAATCGGTAGTGCATCAATCTCTTTTGCTTCTAGTTCTTGTAGAGCTTCTAATACTGTAGTATTCACATGTACCGTTAAACATTTTTCTTTCGGAATCATGACACTTTTTACAAACATATAAACACCTCTCCCAAACAAGATACATATTTATATTCAACAAAAGCCACAATTATCCTTCTTTTTATCCTCATTATGGCAGAATTAATTTTTGACCAACAGAAATTTCATTAGATGATAGACCATTTGCGTCTTTAATTTTATCTACTGCATCAGGATTATTATAATAGTTCATAGCTATACGATAAAGTGTTTCTCCTTTCCCTACAATATGTGTGTTAGATTGAACTTGTTGACTGGTTTCTACTTGTGTTTCCTTTTTTTCTTCTAGATTTTCTACATTTTTTGTCTCTTCTTTTTCTTCTGTTTCATTAGTTGTTACAGGTGTTTGTTCTACGCCTTCAGTACTTTCATCGACAGTTTCTTTCGCTTCTTCCTGTTTACTTAATCCATTTGAAATTGTTTTAGTTTCCATTTGGATTATACCAGGATCGGTAACTTCTTCCTTTTCCGGTGTGTAGAAAAAATTAAAATAAATGAACATGGAAAGGGGAATTAAAATAAAAACACCAAATAATGTGGGAATTAATACATTTTTCGACTTTTTCTTTGGCTTTTTCGATGAATTAGATCTTCTGCTTCTTCTTAATTCAGTAGAATCATCTTCTAAACTGATTGATTGTCTATGTTCATCAATTTTTTTCTGATAGTCATCTTGTTTCATATTAGTCTAACTCCATTTCTGCCTTCTTATCTACTTCTATTATGCCGAATTTTGTTGAAAATGTAAACTTATCAAAAGTTTAACTAGAGGAGCAGGCTATTTAGTCTATTTTTCCAATTTAACTCAATTTTCTCTATCTTTTGTTCTTTATCCATTTGAAAAATATCTTGTATATGAAGACCGCATTTAGAACAACAATGAACCGGCCTTTCCAACAACTGTTCATCGAAATAGTGTAATAATTGTTCTCTCACACATACCTCATTTTGAAGCATTGTGTATAAGCTTTGAATTTCTACCCACTTCTTTTGTTTAATGTTTTGAAATAAATGAATTGTTTCCTGTTCAGTTAACTCTTCCTTCCAGTAATTTAAAATACGGGCAGTTGTTTCTGGAAGCTGTAATTCCATACCCTCTAATTGGTGTTGGTAGGTCAATCGAATATCAGGTTCACCTGGAAAATCTTGCATTGCAACATAAAATGCTTGTTCTACATCTGAGCTCGAATATATGATGGAGGCAATAGATTGCTTACCGTCGCGGGCAGCTCTACCTACCTCTTGCATATAACTAGCAATAGAAGTTGGGATATGATCATGTATAACTTGTCTTATATCACCTTTATGTATACCCATTCCGAAAGCATTTGTAGCACAGATCCAATCCAGTTGTCCTTGCTGAAACTGCTGTTGAATTAATATGCGATCGTCTTGATCCATTTTAGCATGATAGAACGCAACACGAATTCCTCGATTTCGTAGCTCCTCTGCATAAAATTCTGTTTTTTTTCGGGACTGAGTATATAAAATACCTGGTCCTCTTGTGGAAGTTATCCTTCCAAATATCCATGCTATTTTTTCTTGTTGGTTTTCTACCTCTCGTGCTTCGTAAGCAATAGAAGTACGGTCAAGCGAATGGATATATTCAAATGGACTTTTCATTAATAACGTCGATTTAATATCTTCTACTACATTTTTAGTTGCAGTAGCAGTCAGTGCGAGTACAGGAACATCTTTAACATTTTTTAGCGATTTCGATATTCTTAAATAATCAGGTCTAAAATCAAATCCCCATTGCGAGATACAATGTGCTTCATCCGCCACAATATAGGCAATCGGTATTGCAGATAGCGCTTTGTTAAAACGTTCGTTCTGTAGCATTTCAGGCGAAGTAAAAATAAACTTATAGACGGCTAAATTCCTAAGAACTATTTCTTTTTGGTCATAAGATAAAAATGAGTTAATGGCAATAACTCGTTTCTCCCCCATCATTTTAAGTTGTTCTACTTGATCTTGCATTAACGATAACAAAGGTGAAATGACAATAACAGTCCCATCCATAAAGTAAGCTGGCAACTGATACAACAACGATTTCCCCATGCCAGTGGGTAAAATCGCAACTACATCCTGTCTTGCAAGAACTTGCTCTATTACTTCTTTTTGACCTTCTCGAAAAGAAGTGTAACCAAATTTACTATGAAGTACTTCAGTCAACTTATCCATGCACTTCTTCCCCTTTTGTTAAAGCGAGTCTTATTTGAAAATAACTTAAATCCGAAGCATTTTCCCGAATAATTTTTAATTTTTTCGTTTTTAATTGTTTAGATATATCCAACACTCTTTGAAGTTGCTCAGATGTTATAAAAGAATAAATAGGAAAGCTTTGATTAGCGGAAACAATTTCAATGACATGATCTTCAATTGTATTTAATTTTAAAAAGCGCATTTGTGCAATTTCATCGATGGTATATCCTTTTTCAAATAATTGACTTGTTTTCGTTGCCGAATCAGTTAAAGGAGTGAGGACATAAATATCTTTCAATAGTGCATACAAATCTGGAAATTTCTCAGCAGTTATATCACTTAACAGGATATGCAGACACTCAATAAATTGAAATTTCATATCTAAAATTGTTGAGTTTTGTTCCTGCGCAAGCTGCTCCCAGGTCAAGCCGCTTTCTTTATATCCACTTAGTCGATACACAAACAAGGTGCGATGTATTTCTAATAATTTTGGATTTTCGAGAAGTAGCATAAGTTGATTCTTAAATTGGGAACCAAAAGTTGAGGATTGGAAATTTCTCTCTAATAAAAATCCCCTCACAAAATGATGTATAGCGTTATCTTTTTGATTTGGTATAAATCTTTTCTCGTTTGCCTGGAAATGGGATAATGTTTGTACAGTAAGATCCAATCTCCTCCAGAAAATATGTTCATTACCTCTTAAGTCCCATCCATTGTAAAGAGTTTCTCTCATCGACTTGATTTGCCCAAGTCCTTTTTCGGTAATAAAAATAAACGCTTCTTTCTCTTCTATAAGATTATTGGAGAGAAGTGTTGAAATTTCGACATTATATTCTTCTTTAGATAGTTTAGGATAAAGAGAGAAAAAAGGATGAAGATCAAAATAAGTAACGTCTTGTATCGTTTGTCCTGATTTCTTTCCTTTTAATAGATAATACGGTGCCATGGAAGACCGTTCTCCATTAAATTTATGTATGATTACAAGTAAAAGTTTTTGAAAATACAATTGAAATACCTCACATTTATAAAGTATTTTTGTTGAAAAGTAATGAAAACATCTTTAGAATGAATACGATAGCTAAATCGTGTAAGTAGGTAAAAAGGAGAGAATATAATTATGGCTAAATATACAATAGTAGATAAAGATACATGTATCGCATGCGGAGCTTGTGGAGCAGCTGCTCCAGATATCTATGATTATGATGATGAAGGAATTGCTTTCGTCATTTTAGATAATAACATGGGTACGACGGAAGTTCCAGAAGAACTGCTAGAGGACATGGAAGATGCTTTTGAAGGCTGTCCTACAGATTCCATAAAAGTAGCAGACGAATCATTCGAAGGTGACGCTTTAAAGTTCGAATAATACAATACGAAAGGTCGTTTCTCTCCATTAGAGAAACGACCTTTTTTTAATTTACATTAGGAAGTTGAAATGAATGTGTTACTTTATCCAGCAAAGGTTTCATTCGCTTAAATAAAACAATCATAACAATTGTCACTAAAATACCTTTTATTAAGTTAAACGGTAAAATACCGAAAATAATTGTATTGAATAATGCTGTACCTGTTTCCATTGGGAAATTTAAAAAATAGGAATACATTGGTAAGAAAACATAATAATTTAAAATACTCATGCCAAAGGCCATCGAAATTGTTCCTGCTCCTAAACCAAACGCAATTCCTTTAGAAGATGTAACTTTACGATAAATTAAATAAACAGGTGTTAAAAATAAAATACTTGTTACGAAGTTAGCCATATGTCCAACTGGTACACCAGTTGGACTACCTGCGAACAGCCAATCTAACACATTTTTCAAAAATGCAACGAGTACTCCTGCTATAGGTCCCATAGTGATTGCAGCAATTAATGCTGGAATATCACTGAAGTCCACTTTCAAATATGCAGGTAAAGCAGGTAACGGAAACGCAAGCAGCATTAATACAAAAGAAATACTACTCAACATAGCGATTGCAATAAGCATTCGCGTCTTACTTTTAATCATAAATCCTCTCTCCTTTTGCGATTCACTCCACAAGAAGAAAGGTTCAGATCGTTTGTATAACTCAGAAAATCCCTTAAGCGGTTATTTGCTTAAGGGAGTAAAAGGTACACTTAAATAAGCGTATCCGTATAGAGCATACGAAAAACGACTGCACCTTCACCTTCTCCCATCCAGACTATACTGTCGGCTTTGGAATTTAACCAAATCCTGCCTTAACGGCTCGCGGGCTCAAGAAAAAAAATTCTATTACCGCCGATCGGGAATTGCACCCTGCCCCGAAGATGAATCAATATTTTTTTGTCCTTCAAGCTATTTATCTTGAATTAATAACATCTTAACAAAATAATGGAGGAGATGCAATAATACTGTTTCATATTTTAGTAGAAGGCTCTGTTAAACGATCATGTTGTTATGAACGAAAATCCGTTCCCTTTCCGGTAGAAAAAAAGAATGCTACCCCTAAGATATTTAAGGGTGGCATTCTTAGCTATTGTTTTGTTTGCAAGATAAATCCATTAGGACCTAGTGGTTTAGGAAGTGTCTTTGTTAAATCAAATTCCTCCCATTGCTGCTGGACAATATTTTCCAGCTTCACTTCAGTCTCAAAGCTAGCTGCTGTTAAAGCGAATGCTTCTATCATCAGGGTTGCATCTTTTCGATCCAATGTTGTTAAGTCTAGAGGTTCATCAAACTGAATAACAGCAGTCCCATTGTCATCTCTATAGGAATAAGTAACTTCATTTGGAATAACAGGAATGTAAAGATCACTCTCTCGTTTCTTCATTTGCTCAAATGCCTCAGAAATTGTTGTAACTGCATTTACATTGGAAGTTAAATACGTTCCACCGTTCAAAGCTACATATTTGTGATAGTAACGTCCATTTACACCTGTTAAAGGGGTAGGTTCATCCAAGGGTCCGAACTGATCCCAAACGCTAGGAGTTCCATCCTCGTTTAATCTAACTAACCAATCAAAGTCTGAGAAAATTTCATTTATTGAAGTCCAATAAGGAATGGATGTGCCAGAAGCTGTATCATAGCCATGGCCTTCTGGTAAATAATGCTTTAACACATTATCCTCTGCCACAAAATAACCTTTGTATGGATGATAATCATTAAATCCTAATGCCTCTTCATCAATCATTTCTGCATAGCGTTCATACAACTGTAGACTATTTGGCTTTATATCAGGAAAATCAATAGCTATTTGCTCTTTTGGAATAATAATGGTCACTGGAAGCGAATATGCATTTTCCACTAACGAAAAGTGGAATACCGTTCCTCCATTTAAACTATCTCCATATACAGCCGTTGCGGAAGAATTAAGTGGTAGCAACTCTACTGGAGACTCAACAATACTAGCCATTGTTGTCATTTCATTTGTTTGTTCTTGTTCTTTTGATTTACTATCATTGGTCTCTATTGATTTATCTTCCTCTACACTTTCTTCTGTTACATCCATAGAACGCATACTTTCTTCTTTTGAAGATCGGTCAGCCTTACTTTCTTCTTTCATCGTCGTTTCTTCATTTATATAAGAGGAGACAAGAAAAGTTAACAAAATAACGGAAGCAACTGAAACGACTAAAGGCATCCATCTAGATACAGAGCCGCTAACTTTATTTCTTTTATCTTCAATCTTGTGACCTTCTAGTTCTGTTTGTACCCTCATTAACACTTCTTCCTTAGGACGATGATCTGTAAATTTGGGCATGTTACTTAAAAGCTCATCTAAGATGCGATCTTCTTTTTCCATGTTACTCATGATGAACATTACCCTCCTTTTCTTTTACAGATAACCGTTGACGAAGTGCTTTTACTGCACGATGCTGCGTTGTCTTCACTTTACCTTCTGTCCAATTTAATATTTGGGCTGTCTCCGCAATCGAAAGCTCTTGAAAATAACGCATAATAATGACCATCTTTTGGTCACCCGTGCATTCATCTAAAGCAATCAGTAAAGTTTTCATTTCATCATTTAACTGCACTAAATCTTCTGGAAGCATGTCTGTAGACGCGAGCTGCATGTTCTCCCAATCAAACGAATCAAACAATCTTTTCTTTCTAACCGCATGTTTTCTAAAATGATCAATTGCTACATTCTTAGCAATTGAAAATAACCAGGTTTTTTCCGAACTTTTTCCTTCGAATTTACTATAAGCTCTTAACACACGAACATATACCTCTTGGACCAGGTCTTCCGCAGTTTGTCTATTTTTCACTAAATAGATCAAAAACTGAAAAACGTCTTGATGATAACTATCATACAAGCGGTGGAAAACGGAGTCATTCATATGCTCCCCCCGTTCTTTCAATTAGTCGTTTCATGTACAGTTTTGTTTCACTAACTTAAAGGTAATTTAATAAAGAATGTCGTCCCAATGCCAACTTCGCTTTCAACTGACAAAGAACCATTATGTCTTTCCACAATATTTTTAGCTATTGCAAGCCCAAGCCCAGTTCCACTCTTCCCTCTTGTTCTTGCTTTATCTGCTTTGTAAAAACGTTCAAATACATACGGAAGGTCTTCTTTCGGAATACCATATCCTGTATCCGCTACCTCAATCGTAATTTGCTGATTTGCATGTGCTAATTTAACCTTTACGGCCCCGTCATCTGGTGTATGTCGAAGTGCATTATCTATTAAATTAGTAAGTACCTGCTCCATGCGATCTTCATCAATTTGTAAATAAAGTCCTTCTGATAGTGTATGTTCAAACGCCAATTGTATATTTTTTTCTTTTGCAATTTGATCAAACTTTTGAGTAATACGTTCTATCGTTGGAATAATGGAAACTTCTTCTTTGTAAATACTTAAATACCCAGACTCCAATCGAGCTAGATCGAGTAGCTCTGTCACTAATCTTCCCATTCGTTTCGACTCATCATAAATAACACGTATCATTTCGTTTTTGTCTTCTTCTGTCGTTACTACATCATCTATAATTGCTTCACTATAACCTTGTAACATGGAAATAGGCGTTCTTAGCTCATGCGAGACATTAGCAATGAAATCGGATCGCATCTTATCCAAACGATGTTGTTCCGTCATATCTCTAAGAACTACTACTGCTCCACGAACAGAGTCTTTACTATATAGAAGACTAATAGATACGGAGAAATAGGCTCCTTTAATCTCTAATTCTTCATCTATTTCTTCCTCCAAGTTAAATACATGATCAAGTAGATGATGTAACTCTGCGGGTAGATGGGAATTATTAGTTGTTTCATTGTTAGCATACCATTTTTGAAAGAGCTGGTCTGCCTGAGGATTACTTACAATAACATTAAAATCTTTATTGAATGTAATGACGGCATCTGTCATAGATGTGAGAATACTAGAAAGTTGTTCTTTTTCTTGATTAATCACTTCCACATGGTGCTTTAACTGTCTTCCCATTCGGTTAAAAGCAGAGCCAAGCTCCCCAATTTCATCTCTTTGAAGATATGGAACTTTCGTTTCAAAGTTTCCTTTTGCTAATTCCAATGCTGCTTCTCTCATACTTCGCAGAGGAGATGTAATTCGAGAGGTTAAAAAGAAGGTGAACATAGTTGTTAGTAACAATGCAATAAAACCAGATAAAAAGACTATTTTTTTCGTACTATTTGAAGTCTTATTCACTACTTCTAAACTTTGATAAATAAATACTGCTCCATGTTTTTCTTTGTCCGATTCTAAAGGAGAAGCAAGAATAATATAGTTTTCCATCCGATCTTCAAAAGTCATGGAAGGCATAAGCGTCTTTTTAATAATCGTTTTATCAGAAGTATATATTTTAGCAAGATCCTTATCATCTAAAATCTTGTCTTTAATTACGTCTTTATTTAGTCCTTCATGGACGGATAAAAAGACAGATTCGGAGTTTCGGACAATTAAGGCATTCGTTTCAGAACCCAAAATATCTTGGATGATTTCCAGGGAGTCTTCTACTTCATCATGCTGTTCCACTATCTTCCCAATGGTAGCAGCTTCTTGTCTAAGTGACTCCTCCGCTTGTTGCGTATGGAAATCTTCCAAAAATTCCAGCATTAATACCGTGACTATAAACAACACAAATAAGACGAGAAGCAATATGGTTCCCCATAGCTTCCCGACAACACTATTCCAAATTCTATTCATTGACTACCTCAAATTTATAGCCTACACCCCAAACAGTCACAATCATCTTCGCTGATTTTTCGGATACTCTGTTTAACTTCTCTCGTAAACGTTTCACATGTGTATCTACTGTTCTTAAATCTCCAAAGAAATCATAATGCCAAACTTCTTTTAGTAATTGTTCACGATCGAATACTTTATCAGGTGCTTTCGCTAAGAAATAAAGTAACTCATATTCTTTCGGAGTTAAACTTACCTCAACACCATCAGCAGTAACACGATGTGCATCGTGATCAATGGTAAGATGTGGGAATACCACGATATCTTTCGAGACTGAAATCCCTTGCGCTGGAGAAAACGCAGATGATCGCTTTATAAGAGCTTTTACACGTAATACAACTTCTCTTGGGCTAAAAGGTTTTACGATATAATCGTCTGCCCCTAATTCAAAGCCTTCTACGCGGTTTGCTTCTTCCCCTTTTGCTGTTAACAATATGATTGGGGTTTCTTTATGCTCTCTTAGCTCAGTAATTACTTCAATACCATCCTTTTCAGGCATCATGATATCTAATAATATACAATTATATTCATTTTCTAGTGCAAGTTGTAAAGCAACCTCACCATTTTCTGCTTCTTCTACAGCATAACCTTCTCTTTCTAAGTACATTTTCAATAAACGACGAATACGTTCTTCATCATCTACTACTAGAAGTTTTATCATTTCAGACATAGATTATCATACCCTTCTTCAACATCTACTATATATTGTACAGTTACTCTTACTAAAATGAAAGAAAAGCTCTTAACTCTTTAGTATAAGAGTTAAGAGCTTTTCTTATAAATGTAACAATTACGCGTAGGAGTGAAGCCCAGCAATAATTAAGTTGACAGCAATTAAGTTAAACATGATAATGATAAATCCTATTAATGCAATCCAAGCTGACTTCTCACCTTGCCAGCCTTTTGAAAGACGAAGATGCAAGAATAATGCATAGAATAGCCATGTAATAAGTGCCCACACTTCTTTTGGATCCCAGCCCCAGAAACGTGACCAAGCTTCATGTGCCCAAATCATTGCGAAGATAAGTGCACCTAGCGTAAATACAGGGAAACCAATCAATACAGCCCGATATCCAATTTCATCCATTAGCTGAGAGTTCGCCTTTTTAGCCAATGGTTGTAAGACAGCAGCAAGACGCTTACGTAGGATTAATCTTAATAATAAATAGATAACTGTACCAAATAAAATTGCCCAAGTAACGGTTGTTAATTTCTTTGCGTTTACAAGTGGAGGCATCTCTGCAAGAGGCTCAAATGCATTTTCAGTAAGTGCTACAGATTGATTCATACCAAATAATGCTGGCATATTATATTCAATCGTATGCTCCGTTTCGTCTTTACTTACATATGAATACTCTGCTTTATAATCTGCAATTGCAAAACTTGTTTGTGCTACAACAAATCCAACAACAAGTATTAGCAGATACATTACAGCTTCAATCCAAAATCGTTGTTTCGATTTTTTCGTCATATCAATATTTTTTAATAACCAAATAAACCCTGCAACCGCACTAATTGCTAAAATTGATTCACCTAGTGCTGCCGTAATTACGTGAATCGTTAACCAATAACTCTTAAGTGCAGGGATTAACGGTGTAATTTCTTTAGGGAACATACTCGCGTATGCAATGATTAATACTGCAATTGGTAAAGCAAATAGACCAAGAGCAGGCGTTTTATAAATAAAATAAATTAAAATAAACGCACCTACAACCATCATTCCAAATGCAGTTGTAAATTCAAATAAGTTACTAACTGGCGCATGTCCAGCTGCAATCCATCTAGTAATGAAATATCCTAAGTTGGATACAAATCCAATTATCGTTACAATAATTGCCATTTTCCCCCAACGAGCATAGGACTTAGTTGATTCTGAACTAGAGGATCTAACTGCACCACCAAATAAAAATGTCCCTATTAAATAAGCTACGAATGCAATAAATAATAAATTACTACTTAATGAAACCATCTTGTTATACCCCTTCCTCTTTTTCCTCTTGGGAATCTATATCTTGTTGATCTTCATATTGTGGGAGATTTGAAACTTTTGAAACTTCATCTAAATCCTTTTTAACACTGAGCCAGTTTTTATTCGTATGCGCTGCTACTACAACTTGTCCATTTTCTAGTAGCTGAATCCAAATACGACGATGGTTCCAATAAGACCCTTGTGCTACCCCAATCATAAAGATAAGACCGCCAAGTGCAAGAATAGGAAGTGTTAAATCTTTTCGAATCGTTAATCCTGAAACGTCTCTTGTTTCTACGCTTTGGAAGGCAATTTTATGTTTGTTTTCTCCAAGCGGTTCCAAAGTTTCTTTAATCATAACGAAACTAGTTTCACCTTTAGGATATTCAGGACTATACATTTTCACTAAAAATGCCGGATTGTTTGGAATTGGCGACTTTGATTGTGGCACGCCTTCTTCAAAACCAGTAAAGTCAGCATAGTAATCTAGAATTTCAACTTTATAGCCATTTTGCAATTTATATTCGGTTTGAGGATTTGCTAAATCAATTGTAAATTCCCCAAACGAATTTGCCGTTTCTTTGTCCTGTAACTGGAACGTCATTGATTTCAGTTCATCTAGACGGAAATCCATTTGAAAAACAGAAAAATGATCGAATTTCAATGGCTTATTTACTTGAATAGATTCTTCTTTTACAAAAGCCAAATCTTCTGGTTGTCCTGCAACTGCATCTTCTGGTCCTTTATACAAAGCGACATCTGATTGATAGTTCTTTGCTATGCTACCAACACGATCTAGAGCAGCTCCATATACTTCTTCCGATTCTTCCTTTGTATAAGTTTCATAAATGAATTCCTTACTTTCTAAGAAATAACCATCTGTTTTTGGAATATATAACGTTTCTCCTTCACGCAACCACATTGTCTCATCTACGTAGAAACCTGGCAGTGCTCGAAGCATGACACCAAATAAGAACAATATAAGACCTAGATGGTTCACATAAGGGCCCCAGCGGGAAAAACGACCTTTCTCAGCTAAGATAGCATTTCCATCACGTTTCACTTTATAGCGCATTTTTTTCAACTTTTCTTCCGCTTGTTCAATAGATTTGATCGGAGAATCCACTTCACCCGTTCCATAAACACGTTGTCGAGTCAAAAAACTAATATGTCTTTTGGTTTTCTGTTTTTTAAGTGATTTATAAAGCGGGATAACTCTATCTAAACTCGCAATTACCAAAGAAATACCTAGCATTCCAACTAGTCCTTGGAACCACCAAGAGCTATACAAATCGGATAATCCAAGCTCGTAATAAATTGTTCCAAAAGTCCCGTAAATTCTTTCATAATAAGCTGCAATTTCTTCTTCGTTAACTGCGGGTACATAAAACACTTGAGGAAGTATAGTACCAATTGCTGCTGCAATTAAAATAGCTACAATTATCCACATACCTACTTTAACACTCGAAAAGAAATTCCAAATTTTATCAATAATTGTTTTGTTATATGTTTGTGATCGTCTGGCAGATCCTTCATACCTCATATCTACCAATTTCTTATCTTTTGTCTCTTGATTTAAAGGACGCCCACAGCTTTCACACAATTCTGTGCCAACTGGATTAACATGTCCACATGTACAAACTATCTTGTCCATTTATAAGACTCCTTTAGGAAGGTTTAATTTGTTCCATAAAATTCGCTATGTCTTGCTCTGTCATTTCACCTTTAATAATCTTTTCAATTTTTCCTTCAGGATTTATTAAAAATGTTGTTGGCAAAGGATCGATATTATATGATTCCATTACGCTCTTATTTCGATCGATTGCAATAGGAAATGATAATTTATAGCGATTCGCAAAGCTATTTACTTTTAAATCTGATTCACCAATATTAATTGCAAATGTTTGAACTCCTTGATCTTTGTATACATTAAATTGATTGTCCATAGCAGGCATTTCTTTGGCACATGGCTTACACCAAGTTCCCCAAAAATTTAAAAATACCCCTTGCCCTTTATAATCAGAAAGTTTATGTTCATTACCTTCCATATCAACTAATACGAAATCCGGTGCTTTATCGCCAACTTGTAAAACTGCATTTTTATCTTTTGTCAAGTTTGAATATACAGTAAATACAATAGCAATTGTAAGCACTACCAAAATAAAAGTTCGAATATAAAATCGTTGCTTTTTCGATTGAGCCACTCTTTTTCCTCCAGTCCATGCATAATCGTCAATATTATACCAAAATAAACCTATCAGAAAAGGACTACATTTGAATGGTTTGTGAACTTTTTAGATCAGTTACCTATTTTCCCAGTTTCAGCTAACACGCGAAGCTGTTTTATTTCATGTGTTGTTAATTCGCGCCAATCACCAGCATTTAGGCCATGTAATGTTAAAAAGCCAAATCTTTCGCGTTTTAATTTTTGCACAGGAAAACCAATAGCATCAAACATACGACGCACTTGTCTATTTTTTCCTTCATGAATGGTTATTTCTACTATTGCTTTATTCGTTTTTCTTTCTCCGGATAATAACTTTACTTTAGCAGGAGCCGTTTTTCCATCTTCTAAAACGATTCCACGCTCTAAAGGTCTTAACTGTTCCTTTAATGGAATTCCCTTTAATCTTGCTACATACGTTTTATCTACTTTAAATTTTGGATGCGTTAGAGCATATGAGAAATCACCATCATTTGTTAAAAGTAATACACCTGATGTTTCATAGTCTAATCTTCCTACAGGGTAAAGGCGCTCTGTTACATGAGGCAATAAGTCTGTCACTGTTTTCCTACCTTTGTCATCCGAAACAGCAGATATTACACCTCTTGGTTTATAGAGTAAGTAGTACACTTTTTGTTCTTTTTCTAATTTTACTCCTTCAACTTCTACCGTATCCGAATTCGAAACTTTTGTTCCTAGTTCCGTAATAACTTTTCCGTTCACTTTCACTTTTCCTTGAAGGATTAATTCTTCCGCTTTTCTTCTCGATGCTACACCTGCATGTGCAAGTACTTTTTGTAATCTTTCCAACACATTCACCTCGTCCATTCTTTCCAGTTACATGACTGAATTATGTCACACTTTCCATTAAAATAAAAGAAGACAGTCTTTTGTAAAAACTGTCTTCCAGATTATTCTACTTTATTTTCTTCACATTAAAACGCAGAGCGACTTGATTGTCTATTGTAACGTTCCACAAATATGGATTTTTTACACTGGCTTTTCGAGGAATTAACAGCACATTATTTAACTTTTTTTGTTCTTCTTCATTTAACAATAAATAATAATCCTTATTGACTTCAATTATATCCTTTTGAAAGAGGCGATACTTCCCTTTTTCTACTACTTTTACGACATCATAGTTTTGGAAAATTTGTTCTGCAAGAGCGGTATGAGTAGCCCAGTCATTTGAATGATTTAAAGTGACAACGATCACTTCTTTTTCTTTTTCCTTAAAGTAAGTGACGAGCGTACGCCCTGCTCTTTTCGTATATCCAGTTTTTCCTGCAACTGCGTGATCATTATCATGCAATAATCTATGCTTATTACGCCAAATAACAGCGCGTTCTTTTGGTTTAAAGGTTTTGGCTGAAGCAATTTTTTTAAATTCCTCATTTTGTAACGCCAGTCGGAACATATTTGCCATATCTAATGCAGAGGCATAATGATCATCATGATGGAGTCCTGATGGATTTGTAAAGTGTGCATTCTCTAATCCTGCAAGCTGTATTTTTTCATTCATCATTTTTGTAAAGCCTTCTAGTGATCCCCCTGTATGTTCCGCAAGGGCATATGCAGCGTCATTTCCAGATTGTAAAAGAAGACCATGCAATAACGAATTAACTGTCCACACTTCCCCAGCTTGTAAATACAAAGAAGAACCTTCTTGAATGGCAGCATTAGAAGAAATAGTTACTTCTTCATCCAACGAAGCGTTATCAAGCACCGTTAATGCAGTCCAAACCTTTGTAAGGCTCGCTATTGGCAGTTCCGCATTTACATTGCTTCCTTCTAATAATCTGCCTGTTTTTGCATCAATTACTGCATATGAAGAGGAAGCCTCCGCATCGTTAACGTTCCAAATCAGTAAAAACAAAAATAGAATGAGCGCTTTTTTATAAATAGAAAATACTCCTCTTTATATTATTTCTATCCTTCAAATGCTTCTTGAAACTTCGTCATAAAAAGATCCGTGTCTTCCATCTCATCTACAGCTACATCCTCCGGTAATGGTGGAAGTCCATGAATATCTTTTAAACCAAAGTATTGAAGAAATTCATTAGTTGTACCATACAAAATAGCTCTGCCTGTTCCCTCTGCGCGTCCAACCTCTTGAACAAGCCCTTTAGCAGACAATGTATGTATTGGTCGTTCGGACTTCACTCCACGAATATCTTCAATCTCCACTCTTGTAATCGGCTGTTTATAGGAAATTATCGCCAATACTTCCAGAGAGGCTTGTGATAGAGATTGCGTCGTAGGATTTTCTACTAATTTCTGAATACATGCAACATTTTCTTCTTTTGTCACAAACTGAAAAGTACCTGCCAGTTGCTTAATTTGTATCCCTCGATCTTCATTGTCTTCGTAAGCCATTATCATATTATCTATAGCTTCTGCTACTTGTTCTTCCGATGATTCTGTTAAAAAAGCTAGCTGCTTTTTTGTTAAACCATCTTCTCCACTTACAAAAAGCAAGCTCTCTATACTACTCTTCAATTTCGTCTTCGAATTCACTACCTATATCTTCCTTTCGCAAGTGAACAAATAAATCTTCAAAATTACTTTTTTGCTCCACTTGTACAATCTGACGTTTCATAAGCTCGAGCAAAGATAGAAACGTCGTAACTATCGTAGTTTTATCTCTTGTTGGAAAAAGCTCGTAAAAAGATAATCTTCCCCCACTTTGCTTGAGTGTGGCAATGACATTTTTCATTTGATCTTTTATCGACACTTCTTGTTTACTAATTCGCGTGTGGAGTGGAGCGTTCAATTGTTTTCTTCGAAGCATTTTTTGAAATGCTCCAAGCATGTCATACACATTGACGTCAAGTTCAAATAAGGCAAGTTGTTGATTACTTTGGTATCCACTTAAATCTGTAGGTGGCCGTGTGTAAAAGAGATTACGAGTTTCCTCCATCTCTTGTAAACTATTAGCAGCTTCTTTGTACTTTTTATACTCTATTAATTTGAGTACTAACTCGTCCCGCGGATCATTCAAGTTGATATCAAAATCATCATCCATCTCATCATCTTGATGAATGGGGAGGAGCATTTTACTTTTAATGGACAATAGCGTAGCGGCCATTACTAGATATTCACTTGCTTCGTTAAGCTCTAAAACTCTCATAGCATGTATATGGTCCATATACTGTGTTGTTATTTCTGCCATTTTAATATCATATATATCTATTTCCAAACGATTTATTAAATGCAATAATAAATCGAGAGGCCCTTCAAATGCTTCTGTTTTTACTTCATAAGACATAAAACTCCACCTATTATTCGGTTTTTAACACTATTATAGAGGAAAGGTGATTGTATTGCACCCCACATTTCATCCTAGTTTTGTTCATTTTTTAAAAGAATTTAATGACACATACGATTATTTTGAATGCCATGAGCTATTAGAGGATTATTGGAAAGAAATTGCTCCCAGACAAAAGAGTCATCCACTAGCAGCACTCATTCTATTATCAACATCTATGTATCATTGGCGTAGAGGAAATAATACCGGAGCGATTAAAACAATGACGGGAAGTATTAATCGACTGGAAGAAACAAGAGAGTCCCCTTTCTATGAAACGATTAATTACACAAAATTGATGCATGATGCGACAAATGCTCTTCGCTTGATGAGAGAAAATAAAGCATTCTCAAAATTTCTTATTGAAATTGAAAATGTACAGCTACTTTCTTTAGTCAGTGATATGGAAGTAGAAACCAGAGAAGATTTACATTTTCTTATTCATAAGCATATGCTTCGAGATCGATCAGAAATACTGGAAGAACGAGAAAAACAGAAAAAAAGAAGAGATGACTTATAACAAAGTCAATCCTCTTCTTTTTCTATTTGGCACTTTTCGAAGAAAGATTTTATTTCTTCCGAAGGTTGAATAGACGAAGTATGTAAAATGTTTGGCAACGTTTGAATCATTTCTTTTCCAATTCCTTCTCCACGATGGGAGGGACTAACTGAAATATGCTGAATGATTCCAATAGTTTCATCCACACGAACACCAATTATCCCAATAAAATCCTCTTCTTCTTTCCATACAAACAAATGCCATTCTGGATTTGTCTCATACTGATGAATGGTTTCTAATAATTTTTTCATATCTTTTTCTTGAGGCATAAAAGAAAGAAGCCCCATAGAAATCTTCTCAAATGCTTTTTTATAACGAAGTAACATATTTTTAGACCCTCTTTTAATTTCATCAAATACGCCTTGGCGTATTTGAGCAAGATCTTGCATCATGCTTCTTCCACAATGAACTATCTGCGGCATCCACCGGAGGCTTTAACTTTTTCATTAGAAGTAGCTTCTTCTGTTGCATAAGGTTAAAAAGAACTTTTTAATCGTACACGACATTTGTCCAAATTACAAATTAGCATTTGGAGCAATGAAGAGCCAATAAATTAATCCCCAAATAACTCCTGTTAAGAAAATAATGGAAAATAAAATGACATTTAACTTTTTCAACCTAACTTCACCCCTTTTCCAATGTGAAGGGAAGGTCAAGTTGAACGATGTCTTCCAAAGTTTCTCTTCTTACAGCTAATTGATGCATTCCTTTTTCTACAAAGACAACAGCTGGTCTTGCTAAACGATTATAGTTGCTTGCCATAGCATAGCCGTAAGCTCCAGTACAAAACATTGCTAAAATGTCCCCAGGTTCTGCTTTTGGCAATGATATATTATCAATCAGCTTATCCCCAGATTCACAACATTTCCCTGCAATTGTATAGTCTTCTTCCCTTTGTTCGTCCATTTTATTTGCAATAACGGCATCATACACCGCGCCATACAAAGCTGGGCGAATATTATCAGACATGCCTCCATCCACAGCTAAATACTTGCGAACATCTGGCACTTCTTTTTCAGATCCGATTGTATACAGAGAGGTTCCTGCATCCCCTACCAGCGAGCGGCCTGGTTCTATCCAAATTTCAGGCATAGCAAACTGTGTTTCGGCTACTAAATCCTTTACAACAATGATCATTTCCTTTACGTAAACGGATGGCTCTAGAGGCGTATCTTCTTTCGTATATTTAATACCAAAGCCACCACCTAGATTTAAAACCGTACACTGGAATTGATAATTATTATACCATTCAAACATTTTTTTGATCAGTTTTTCAGCTGCCACTTTAAAACCAATTGTTTCAAATATTTGAGATCCAATATGACAGTGTAAACCAAGGAATTGAATCCATTCATCTTGATACACTTGCTGGAAAGCAAGATCTGCTTGTCCATTCATTAAGTCAAAACCAAATTTTGAATCTTGTTGACCTGTTGTAATATAGTCATGGGTATGTGCTTCGACACCTGGGGTTACTCGTAGCAAAATATTTACTTTTTGGTTATGTTCTTTAGCTAATTTTTTTAATAACTCAATTTCATAAAAATTATCTACTACGATACATCCAATTTTATGCTCGATTGCCAATAATAATTCATCTTTACTTTTATTATTTCCATGAAAATGAATTCGATCTACTGGATATCCAGCTTTTATAGCTGTATAAAGTTCACCTGCAGAAACTACATCTAACGATAAATTCTCTTGTTTCATCACTTGATACATTGCAATACTTGAAAAAGCTTTACTCGCATACGCTACTTGCGCTTTAACATTCTGTTCTTTAAACGTGTTAATAAATGCGCGAGCTCGTTCTCTTATAAGAGACAAATCGTATACAAATAGCGGAGTACCGTAGGTTTTTGCTAGTTCTAAACTATCCATTCCACCTATTAAAAGGTGTCCTTTTTCATTTACTGCATGCTCTGATACCATCACCATGTATCTCGCCTCATTTCCTCTATTTCTATATGAACTTTACCATATTAAATGAGGAAATTGCAATTCTATTCAAGACCTTTTACGAACAGGTGATCTTGTAATAAACGGGCGCTTCGCATCCACAGGCATAGGAAAACGGATCAGCGTTCGCATAAATGCATTTGGGAAAAAAGGAAGGACAGGCCATAAATAAGGCACATTTAAAGGTCTTACAGAACACACATACCAAAGTAAACATACCGACGCTATAAAAAATCCGTTAGCTCCAAAAGCTGCCGTGCTTAGTAAAATAAACGTTCTAAAAATTTTAGTTGTAATGCTCAGTTCATACGATGGAATAGAGAAAGTAAAAATTGCTGTTAGTGCTGTATACAATATTACTTCTGAAACAAATAAACCTACATCTACCGCCATTTGTCCAATGACTAGGGCTGCGATAATTCCCATTGCCGTAGACAAAGGAGACGGCGTATGAATGGCTGCTAATCGTAAAAATTCAATTCCGATATCTGCAACAATTATTTGGATTAAGAGTGGGATTTCGCCCATTTCTTTTGGTCCCAAAAAGTCAAGTGCTTTCGGTACAAACTCTGGATACTTGGATAACAGGTACCAAAAAGGTAATAAGAATAAACTTAAAAATACACCAAAAAAACGAATCCATCGAACTATTGTTCCAATAGCAGGAGCTTGTCGATACTCTTCTGCATGTTGCAAATGGTGAAACAGTGTAGTTGGCACAATAATTGCCGATGGAGAAGTATCCACTATAATTAAAATATGACCTTCTAATAGATGAGCAGCTGCTATATCTGGTCTTTCTGTAAAACGAACAAATGGCAGTGGATGAAACCCTTGCTTAAATAACCACTCTTCTATTGCTTTATCAGTCATAGTTAATCCATCGTGCTTAATTTGTTTCAATCTTTTTCGAATTTGAACTAAATTATCTTCATTCGCAATACCTTTTATATACGAAATAGCTATATCTGTTTGACCTAAGTTAGTCACTTGATGTAACTCAAAACGTAAATTAGTGTCTCGGATTCTCCTTCTAACGAGGGCTGTATTTTGTACGATATTTTCCGTAAAGCCATCTCTAGAGCCTCTCACTACTTTCTCATTATCCGGCTCTTCCGGATTTCTTCCAGGATAATGACGGACATCTATTGTATAAACAGATCCATTATTTAAAATAAATGTTACTTGTCCACTTAGGAGGGCAATAAGCCACTTTTCTTTTGAATCATATTGTGTAATAGAATAATACGGGAAGTAATGCTCCATAATTTCATTTTCATCTATTTCCTTTTCCGTAAATCTCCTTTGTGTATCCGTTAGTAACTCAGTTAAAACTAAGCCGTCAACTAATCCATTAATATAGACAAGTAATACCGGAAACTCATATAAATGAGTATGCAAAGTTCCAAAATCATAGGACTCATTTACTCCAAACTTTTCCTTCAAAAACTCTTCTGCTTCTGTCATACTTTTAAATAATGATTTCGTTTCAATCACCTATCTTTAGCTTTTGAATTATTAGCAAAACCTACAGGTACTAGCCAAGTCTTTAGCTGAGTTAGTATTTTTTTCTCTAATCTCGATACTTGTACTTGAGAAATACCTAATCTTTCTGCAATATCACTTTGTGTACAGTCTAAGTAATAACGTAAATAAATAATCATTTGTTCTCTTTTTTCAAGTTTTTCTACCAATTCTCTGAGAGGTATATGGTCAAAGGACTTTTCTGATCGTTCATCTTTCATTTGATCCATTAATGTCAGAGCATCCCCACTTTCATTCTCATAGAGCTGCTCTTGTAAAGATGCTGGGTCTCTCAATGCGTCTGCAGCCATCACAATTTCTTCTCTAGAGACTTCTAATATACTTGCAAGTTCTAAAATAGTTGGTTGGCGTTCATGCGTTTTTAAAAAATCGTCCGTTGCGTGACGAATTTTAAAATTTAATTCACGAATAGAGCGGCTAATTTTCACCATTCCGTCGTCTCTTAAAAATCGCTGAATTTCTCCAATAATCATCGGGACCGCATACGTAGAAAACTTTACCTCATAAGACAAATCAAACTTATCAACCGACTTCATTAGACCGATACAACCTATTTGAAACAAATCCTCTAAATCCGCTCCTCTGGAAGCAAATCGTTGAACAATGGACCAAACTAATCTTGTATTACCTTCAATCATCTGCTGTCTTGCAAGTTTATCACCAGCTTGCGATAGTGCTATGAGTTCCCTCATTTTCTCTTGCGTCAATAAAGTAGTCGGCTTATTATTATTCATCATTAGACGATCCTACAAGATTCTTGAATTGGTACAAATTTCTTCGTAATAGTTACAGTCGTCCCCCTATCAGGAATTGAGTATATCTCCACATCATCACTAAAACTTTCCATAATCGTAAATCCCATACCCGAACGTTCTTGTTCTGGCTTAGTTGTAAAAAGAGGTTCACGCGCTTGCGTAACATCTCGAATTCCACGACCATAATCCACGATGGAAACTACAATATCTCGATTTGTTCTTTGTGCATGAATTTCGATCTTACCAACTCCATCTTCTTCATAGCCATGTACAATAGCGTTTGTTACTGCTTCCGAAATCACCGTTTTAAATTCAGATAATTCTTCGATTGTTGGATCTATTGCCGCGATAAAACTAGACATAACCATTCTTGCTAATGCTTCATTCTCGCTTTTGGCAATAAAAGATAGTGTGATCTCATTGTCCATAAACAATTCCCCCTAATTTTGACATTATTTCAATTTCTGACTCGCTATAAATATATGGGCTTAACCCCGCAAACTGAAAAATTTTACGCATGGTTGGTGATGGATTCACAATGATGGTTTGTCCATCTATTGGAGCTAGTTCTCGCATTCTACCTAGGATAAGTCCTATTCCTGAGCTATCCATAAAATGTAAATCTTTTAAATTCCAAACTATTACTTTAATAGAACCATTTTTAATCATTGGGACAATCTCGTTTCGGATATCATTTGTACTATGATGATCTAGCTCACCTTTTAATCGAATAATAATAATTTCGTCTCCAACTTTTTCTACTTCATGAATCATAAAATCGCCTCCTCTGATAGCGCAATTCCACATGAACAGGTTTAATTCCTTGCGCTTGACAAAAGTAGAAGAAATCATTGTTTATTAGTCGATTTTCGACAAAGGGCTGTTCACTTAAAGTATGGGAATCTTTATTATTTTTTAAACAAAAAATAGGCATCTCATAAAAGTTTTTATAAACCTTTACGAGATGCCTATTTAAAAAGAATTAAAGATACACATAAGCTCTGTTAAACGATCATGTTGTTTCTTGCCGAAAATTCGCTCGCTTTCCGCGGACTAACTGCCAAGCCTCCTCAGGCCAACAGGATGTTGGTTACGAATCCGTCGCCACATGGATGTGGCGAACTTAGGATTTGTCCCTATAAGCCCGCTCTGGGGTCTTGGCAGCCCGTTTTCCCGCAGGAGTCTCGCGGATTTCCGGCACAAAATTTATGCTTCTAAAAACAACAGCCTAGTTTAACTGAGACTAAAAATCGAGCGATTCTCATCAGTCTGTAATTATTTCATAAATTAAAGGAGGAGCTTCTTTTCTTGTAGATTCTATTTCAATAAATTGAGTCAATTTATTCAACACTTCCTCTACATTCTCCGAATTTGCATGTATAGTTGCAAGTGATTCACCTTTTTTAACAGAATCTCCAACTTTTTTATTTAGCATAATCCCTACTGCTAAATCAATTTCAGATTCCTTTGTTGCTCGACCCGCACCTAATAACATTGCAGCAGTACCAATTTCATCTGCTTCCATAAATGTTACGTAGCCATCTTTTGATGCTGGCACTTCAAATGTATAAGCTGCTTGTGGAAGTAATGACACATCATCCACAATTTTTTCATTTCCACCTTGCCATTTGATAAACTGTTTAAAGATTTCTAAAGCCGAACCATCTTTAATTACTTGAAGCAACATTTCTCTTGCTTCTTCTAGTGTATCCGCTTTCTCTCCAACGACTACCATCTGGCTGCCAAGGGTCAAACAAAGCTCCGTTAAATCTTTTGGTCCATTTCCTTTTAACGTATCAATTGCCTCTATGACTTCCAAGGAGTTTCCAATCGCGTTTCCAAGAGGTTGACTCATATCAGAAATAATGGCCATTGTTGTTCTTCCAACATTATTTCCGATTTGTACCATCGCTTTTGCTAATGCACGTGCGTCTTCTGTTGTTTTCATAAATGCGCCGTCACCAGTTTTCACATCTAAAACGATTGCACCTGCTCCTGCTGCGATTTTCTTACTCATAATGGAGCTCGCTATTAAAGGAATACTGTTAACAGTAGCAGTCACATCACGCAGCGCATACAATTTCTTATCCGCTGGCGTTAAATTTCCGCTTTGTCCGATTACGGCAACTTTTATCTCATTTACTTGTTTAACGAATTGTTCAGATGTAAGTTCCACATGGAAACCTTCAATTGCTTCTAACTTATCAATGGTTCCTCCAGTATGACCTAACCCACGTCCACTCATTTTAGCAACAGGAACACCGCATGCTGCTACTAGCGGCCCTAGAACTAACGTAGTCGTGTCACCGACTCCACCAGTGGAATGCTTATCAACTTTGACACCTTCAATCGCAGATAAATCAATTTGATCTCCAGAGTTCACCATTGCTAAGGTTAAATTAGCTCGTTCATCGTCATTCATATTTTGAAAGAAAATGGCCATAAGAAGCGCGCTCATTTGGTAATCAGGAATCGTATTATTCGTGTATCCAGTTATAAAGAATTCGATCTCTTCTTTTGTTAAAGGATGACCGTCTCTCTTTTTTTCAATAATATCAATCATTCTCATTGCTTAACACACCCTTTATTTTAATAAAGATAGAAAACTATCTCCAAATGCTGTTTTTGCTACGCCAAAATTTTCAGAAATTGTCGCCCCAATATCCGCAAATGTTGTGCGAAGTGGTAATTCTTTTATTTCGTTAAATTTTGGAGAATATACAGTCAGAGGAACATATTCACGTGTGTGATCTGTTCCTGGCATCGTCGGATCATTTCCATGATCTGCTGTAATAATTAACAAGTCTTCTTCTGTTAACTTAGGTAAAACTTCTTTTAATCGGGCATCAAATTCTTCTAAAGCTTTACCATATCCAATTGGATCACGACGATGTCCAAATAACGCATCAAAATCGACTAAATTTATAAAGCTAATTCCAGTAAAATCCTTATCTAATGTGGCGATGAATTTATCCATCCCATCCATGTTATCTTTCGTTCTTTCGGCAGAAGTTATACCTTCTCCATTGTAGATATCATGTATCTTACCGATTGCAATAACATCTAGTCCAGCATCTTGTAATTCATTCATAGCTGTACGGCCAAATGGTTTTAATGCATAGTCGTGACGATTTGAAGTACGAGTAAAGTTTCCTGGTTCTCCAACGAACGGACGAGCGATAATTCGGCCAACTAAAAACTCTTCTGACAATGTTAGCTCACGAGCAATTTCACAAATTCGATATAATTCTTCTAATGGAATAATCTCTTCATGCGCAGCAATCTGTAAAACAGGGTCAGCAGATGTATACACAATAATAGCACCTGTTTGCATATGCTCTTCTCCAAGTTCATCCAAAATTTCTGTACCGCTCGCTGGTTTATTTCCAATAACTTTACGACCTGTTTTCTCTTCTAATGCTTTTACTAATTCTTCTGGAAATCCATTCGGATATACTTTAAAAGGTGTATGAATGTTTAGACCCATAATTTCCCAGTGCCCTGTCATTGTATCCTTCCCAACAGAAGCTTCTTGCATTTTCCCATAGTACGCTGTAGGCTTATCAGCTGGAAGAATGCCTTTGATCGTGTCAATATTACCTAATCCTAGTTTTTGCATTTCCGGCATATGAAGACCGTTCATTTGTTCTGCAATATGTCCTATAGTATGTGAGCCTACATCACCGAAAGCTGCTGCATCTGGAGCTTCTCCAATGCCAACAGAATCCATGACGATAACATGTATGCGCTTAAATTTGTTCATTTTATTCCCTCCTACTATTTTCTTCTAGTTTACCAAAAAAATTTACAAAGTACAGGTCAGACCTCTGACAAATTATGCACGAGGGTGAAATTGTTTATATACTTCTTTTAATCTTGTCTTACTTACATGTGTATATATTTGAGTAGTAGCAATATCTGCATGCCCTAGCATTTCTTGAACCGCACGTAAATCTGCTCCATTTTCGATTAAATGAGTAGCAAACGTATGTCGTAGCACATGAGGGGTTATATCTTTTTGTATACCGGCATTTAATGCGTGCTTATTTAATAATTTCCAGATTCCTTGTCTTGTTAAACGCTTTCCTCTTTGATTGACGAATATTGCATCTGTACGCTCACTAGATTTTAGTAGTTTTGGTCTTGCTTCCTCAATATATTGAGTACATGCACGAATAGCCGCACCACCTAAAGGAATGATGCGTTCTTTGCCTCCTTTACCGAATACTCTCACAAACCCCATCGTTAAGTGTAAATCTTCTAAGTTTAAACTTAAACACTCACTAATGCGCATACCACTCGCATACATTATTTCAAACATAGCTAAATCTCTCACGCCTTGTGGCTTTGATAAATTGATACTACTTAGTAGATTATTAAGTTCTTCAACAGATAAAAAGTTAGGTAATTTTTGTTCTAGTTGGGGAAGTTCCAAATGGATCGTTGGATCTTTACTCGTCACTTTCTCACGCAATAAAAATTGATGAAAGGAACGAATTGATGATATATGTCTGGCAATCGTTCGAGCAGACTTACCTTCTTCTTTTAGTTTTCGAAGATGGACAAGAATATGCTGACGCTCTACCACATCTAACTTATGTAATTGCTGTGTTTCTAGTATAGATTTTAAATAATCTGTTAAATCTTTTTTGTAAGAAACGAGTGTGTTATTTGCCAATTGGCGCTCAATACGTAAAAAATGTAAATAGTCCTCTAAGTGAAGTAACCCGTCTTTCAACCTAATACCTCCCGATTAAAAAAAGGATAGCAGTTAGCTATCCTTTTTTTATTATTTGGCTTTGTTAAACGATAAGTTGTTGCCTGCCGAAAATCCGCTCGCTTTCCGCGGATTTTCGGCACAAAATAGATTCTTCTAAAAAACAACAACCTAATAATACAGAGACTATTATTTATCTTGGCAACGATGACATATACCGTGAAAAGTTAATCGATGATCCTTAATTATAAAGTTCCATTTTTTTTCAACAATAGCTTCTACGTCTTCTAATAAATCTTCTTGTATTTCGTCCACTGCTCCACATTCAATACAAACAAGATGATGATGAAAATGAGCTGCACCTTCTTGTCGTAAATCGTAACGTGATACGCCATCTCCAAATTGAATTTTATCCACTACATTCAATTCGTTTAATAATTCTAATGTACGATAAACTGTAGCAAGTCCAATGTCAGGGGACTTCTCTCTAACTAGTAAAAAAACATCCTCTGCACTCAAATGATCCTCTTCATTTTCTAGCAAAACTCGGACTGTCGCTTCACGCTGTGGCGTCAGTTTATAGCTCGCACCAGATAATTGCTTTTTAATACGATCAATACGGCTTTCCATATGACGCCCCCTTAACTTCTTCCATTATACCAAGAATTGAATTCTCATTACAAGAGATTCAATCTATAATAACTATTAATAGATACTAATTATTAAATAGTATTAATGGCATTAAGAAGAACTCTATAATAATAACGATTATATAGAAGGACAGCGCGAATAAATTAACCCGATTTGCTAGAGCTAGAAGAAGGATACAATAGACTAATTGAAATGGAAACCACCAAAATACATATGGAAATGTAGAGTCTTGTGATTGAAGCAAATAACTAGAGCAGAAACCGTAAAATGTAATTTTAAAAGCACAAATAACTAAAATGAGTTTTCGCAAATAACGGTGTTGATAAAACAAAAAAAATACAACTGCGATCATCAGATGAGGAAAAATAGTTTCTAGAAAAGTAGGTTGTTCTACTAATAGAACACGTGCGTCCAAGAGATTAATAATCCATTGCTGCTGTTCTGGTGTGCTTTTTTCAAACAAATATAATCCGCCGATAAAACTAATAACAAGTACGCATAGTGAAATGAAAATAGTATAAGTCTGGTTCAAATTGGAACACCCCCTATCTATTTTCATCATATGCTTGTACTAGTTTAAATCATGCCTATTTTAAATAATCTTTTAACCAAAGAAATGCAAAAGCTGTTTTCGCATCAAAGACTTGTTTATTAGTAATTAAATCTTCCATTTCTTCCATAGAAACATGCATTAACTCAACAAACTCATCCTCATCTAGATCTGCTTTTACTGTCAATTTCTCAATATTCTCTGCAAAATAAAGATGTATAATCTCATCTGCAAACCCTGGAGATGTGGCAAAAGATTGAACATATTGCAACTTACTAGCAGTATACCCGGTCTCCTCTTCCAATTCTCGGAGTGCAGTTACTTCTGGCGGTTCGCCAGGTTCAATTTTCCCAGCAGGAATTTCTACTAAAGAACGTTCTAACGCTTTTCGATATTGTTCCACTAAGACAATCTTTTTATCTTTCGTCAAAGCAATAACAGCTACTGCTCCCGGGTGTTTCACAATCTCTCT
>Ga0157371_10001062_pt1 | contig 30043 bp, 22 predicted proteins | sample C45metaG_FD_113462 | JGI IMG/M metagenome (GOLD analysis project Ga0157371, IMG submission 113462) | Corn rhizosphere microbial communities from Kellogg Biological Station, Michigan, USA - C4-5 metaG | ecosystem: Host-associated > Plants > Roots > Rhizosphere > Soil | place: USA: Michigan... | reverse complement strand
GGATATTCTGCATCTAAATAAGCATTATCACGATACCAGTTATTCAACTGCTCAAGTTCAGCAGGGCTTGCAATACCATGCTTATACTTTTCTATTATATCATTAATTTGCTGTTGTTCCATATCCAAAATACTTACCCTTTACAGGGGCTTGTATATGGATGTACTTTGAAAAGGCTTTGACCCTACATCAATTTGAAAAAAAGTTTAAGGATATGTTTTAGGACATGGCTTACATTCCATTAGCTAGTGCGATCTTTTTGTCTATATTGTTAAAGTAACTGGTATAATCCAAAAGTGCTGGGTCTATCCAGTGGATCACTTTATGGATGTCATTCATGACCTGTAATGCGGGGGAGAAATCAATTACTGCGCCGTTGAAGCAAATCGGTTCGTTGTGATAGATCCTGTTTCTGAATTCTCTTATTCCGGCAAGCTGTATTGAGATCTGGCTCCTGCCTATATGGGCTGGCTTGTTTGGGAATGCCAGCATAGGCGACCCTCCCATTAGTTTGTAATGATGGTTATCAAAAAGCGCTGTCCAGAATCCGAAGGTCTGTTCGGAGACTATACGCCCCGGAGTGATCGTTACTCTTCTTACAGTTAATTTATTTTGTGCTGATCTTACGCATTCCCGCAGATAAAACCTGGATCTGGAAAGGGAGTGATGACTCATGAAACCGCTTTCCTGGACCTGTAGCCAATCAGGATCTCCGTAATGTGTGGCAATCTGGTTATTGAGTGCGTTGCGAAGAAAGATTTCAAAAAGGTTTAGCAAGGGATAAAAAGCCTGGGCTACCCTGAGATTAATCTTGTATAGCTTTTGGGCTTTGGTCTTTGAGCCTCCACAGGCACGCAGGAACCGGTTCAAACGGGCTTGGGAAACATAATATTCGAGCTTCGAGTAGTCCAATTTTATTTTTTTTTTATTTTTTTAATCGTTACATTTGTACCGTTATGCTTAGTAAAGCCTCTTTCCAAATGGAAACGTAACTAAGTCAAAGTTTTAGCCTCGGCCGCGTCCGGGGCTTATTTGTTTTCGGAATATTGGCTATCCTCTTTCAGGCCGAGAAATTCCAATACATAATGGCTTTTTAATGCATCTGCAGGTTTCTCAATGAGTTGACCTTTGGCTACCAGTTGCCTAACACCAATTTTATCTTTACTTAAAGCTAGCCTTTCAAACAATGCAGCATTATATTGTCGTTGTAATTCTCTTACTGACCAATCATTAGCGGAAGCCTCAATCTCATAAAAGTTACGCTCATCATCTTTGATCTTTAGCAATTGAATATAATGTGTCCAGCTCAAAAGAAAAGGAATATTCAAATTCTTAGTTATTGATTGGGATTTCGAACTATTTTTAAATTTCCCAATCAGTGATTGGGAAATTCGAAGTTGATAAATGTTATAAAAACTTCTCATATATTCCAGGTTAGAAATGGAATAGCCTTTTCCAAATTCCTTATTTAACTCAGTACTTAACTTTGCAATGGTTTCTTTCGCATATTCAGCGCGCTGATTACCTTGCTGCTCATCCTCCACAATCATTTTACCAATTCTAAAATAAGCAAGGGTCATGGCAGAATTAACATTGCGAACCACATACTTCTGGGTTTCAGTAATTAAGGACTTAACATTTTCAAAAAGGGGGAAGAAATTGCTATTTATGCTCATGGTTTATACTTAGTTTTTGTCAAATTTACTAAGAATCACCCGATAAGAGGTTGCACACTGCACTCACAAAAAGTCTTTCCAGATACTTGCTGAGATTATGATCAATAAGCCGGAGTCCTTTATATTGCCTCTGATAACTTTCAGTGCACGGGTAAGGTTAGCTTCAACTCCCTTTTCAGAAATATTCATTTTCGCGGCAATTTCAGCATTGCTCAATCCTTCTTCCCTGCTATATTTAAAAGTAAGCTGGCATTTTTCAGGTAACTGCTCTACTATTCCGTCAATATATTCCTTTAAGAAAAGTGCGTCCAGCTTTTCTTCGTCGTAGCTTACTTCGTTAAATTCATAATTATCGATTGCCAGTTTGGCTCTCCTTTGTTCACGCTGATGGTATTTAAAAATACTGAACTTGATGCATGTGGCTAAAAATGCAGGGACATTTAACACATCAACTTCTTCTCGTTTTTCCCATAGCTGCAAGAACACCTCATTCACCACATCTTCCGCATGCGCGGTATCTTTAGTATGGTTCCACGCAACCAGCAGCATTTTTTTCCAATACCGGTTATAAATAGCAGTAAACGCATTCTGGTCTCCAGACTTTAATAAGCCCGTCAGTTCCTGATCAGAATAGTTACTATAAATAGCCATGAAAAATAAGTCCCTTTCTGTAAAGCTATATAAAAACCACTACATAGTGTTTATACTTTAACTATAAAAAATTTACTCGTCATCTCGAACGAAGAGAGAGATCTCTTGTTCAGGCACAGTTCAAGGGATTTCTCTCTGCGTTCGAAATGACGGGAAGGACTACGACACACCGGACAGGATGATGCCACATCAGCAAAATGCATTAACTCAACTTATCCGGATAATAACCGGCTAATTGCCTACCCCCGGTTTATATTTGGTCAAAGGAGTTAAACAAACATGCCGAATAAATGTCACTTACAATATGGATAGAGGAGGCTGCATTTACATCATGACTAATATAGCCCGTACAGTGCTTTACATTGGTGTAACAGCAGACCTTCAGGCCAGGATCAATGAGCATAAGTCCGCGGTAAATCAAAAATCATTTACCGCAAAATATAAACTGTTTTACTGTATTTACTATGAAATGCATCCTTCCATCCTCGAAGCCATCAGTCGTGAAAAAGAAGTAAAAAAATGGAGCAGAGCAAAGAAAACAGCATTAGTCAACACAGTAAATCTTACATGGAAAGATTTATCTAATGAAATTAATTCCTGGTAACCAATGCTCGACGCCTTCATCCGGTGTTTTCCTGATCGCGCTATAACCGTCCTGTCTGAAACAAGCTGCCGTCATCTCGAACGTAGAGAGAGATCTCTTGAACTATGCCTGAACAAGGGATCTCTCTCTACGTTCGAGATGACGTGAAGGTTCGAGATGTGAAGATTCGAAGAACAATATGTAAATTAACATCAATTAAAAGAAGCTATGCAGTCAGTAAGTACATTTTTTAAAGAAGAAAACGACATCTTTTATCGCAAAGGAGAAAGAGTAGGTCTTGAAAAAGCCCGTAATACCGTAATAGAAAATCTCCTAACCAAACTTGGTTTTTCTGATGAGAAAGCTGCCGAGATAGCCGAAGTATCCATTGAATACGTAAGGGAAATCCGGGCTAGTTTAGAGGCTAAGAAATAAACAAAGTATGACATCAGTCAGCATAGGCAACTAGTCCGCTAGTTCTCTGTACCAACACCGGACATGATAGTGTGATTGCCAAGGCCAGCTTGAAGACAGCCTCGAGGCAGTTTCGACATTCCTTCGGAAAAAGGTACCTGTTTTCCGAAGGAATCCTATCCCAGTCCTTACTCTGCCTTGATTCAGTCAAAGCCCAGGTACTAACTTGCATACTCTGAGTACCGTACAAAAGGAGATTAGCTGAAAAAATTTTTAGATTTGATTAATTTCTATTTTTTAAACAATTCATCCGGGTACGGAACAGTCTTTCCTGTTTTCTTATAGCTAGGTAATTGAGCATTTCTGTTCTTTAATTTTTTAGTTAACAATGTTGCCAACTCTTTAACTTTTTTGGGATATTTTCCAGCCAGATCATGCTGTTCCCCTATGTCTGCTTTAAGATTATACAGTTCCAACTTTCCAAATTTTTGGAAATAAATTAGCTTCCAATCTCCCTGTCTTACTGCGCTTAACCAGCTTACATATTCATCATCTCCGTTAGCCACCCATTTATTAGGGAAGTTCCAGACCAATACCTTTTCATTGTCCCGCTTACCTTTAAGAAAAGGAACGATACTTTTTCCGTCCAGCGTTTGAACAGTTTTATATTTCGTAATCCCGGCCATCTCCAATAGTGTCGGATAAAAATCCTCAATAACAACATACTGATCGTTAATGGTATTTGCTTTAGTTACACCAGGCCACCTGATCATCATAGGCTCACGAATCCCTCCCTCATATAAAGAACCTTTCCCGGAACGCAATGGAGAATTCTGTGTATCAGCCTTCCCCATTCTGGGAGCACGCGCAAAACCACCATTGTCAGACATGAACACAATAATCGTATTTTTTGTAAGATGGTTTTCTTCTAAATAATCCATCAAGTCCCCCAAACTTTTATCCATCCCTTCCACAAGGGTAGCATAAGCCGCTTCGGGTTCAGTTAATCCCATTTTTGCATACCTGTCTATAAATCTTTTATCCGCATCAAAAGGAATATGAACTGCAAACTGGGACATATACAAAAAGAAGGGTTTCTTCTTCATTCGGGCAGTATCTAAAGCAAGTAATGCTTCACGGGTTAATGCTTCTGTTAAAAACGTGTCCGTTCCCCAGTATTTTTGTAGTCCCGGAACAGCCCTTAGGTTTACCTTACCTTCAATATTACCATAATTTTGTTCCGACAAAAATGAGGCTGGATTACCTGCCGCGCTACCTGCAATGTTTTTTTCAAACCCCAGGTTTAATGGATTGGCACCAGGTGTTTTATCAGCTCCAAAATGTGCCTTACCACATTGTATGGTATAATAACCATTTTCTTTCAGCAGCTCAGGCAAGGGAGTGGCAAACACAGCGTGACTCGTTTCCTTCTCCGGGCTTAGCCCATTTACATTCCATTGAGGCGCAATCAACACGCTATCATTTGTCGCATCAGTAGGCTGATCTTTAAACATTGTCCAATTGGTAACCCTGTGTCTGGCAACGTTGGTTCCCGATAATAAACTCACCCTTGAGGGAGTACATACAGAATTGGCATAAGCCTGAGTAAACTTAACCCCGCTTGCAGCCAATTTTTCCATATTTGGAGTATGAAATTTCCTGTTCGATGGAGTTGTCTTGTTCCAAAAAGGAACTGAAGTATCCTGCCATCCCATATCATCTACAAGAAAAAAAATGATATTTGGTTTTTCCTGAGCATAAACACCCCATTGGCCACCAACAATGAATAAAGCCGCTAATCCTATTTTTTTAAAAAAACAATTCATTCCTAATGATTTATTAATAAACTCCAAATTCCTTAATCTTAAATGCTCCAACAGCTTTGGTAATAACCAAACGCACCTTGGTAGCAGTTATCGGACTTTCCAGTAATTGAATATATTTATTCCCGATGGAAGAGCCTGTGGCTACTTTTTTCCATTTTCCATCCATGAAACATTCAATGTCAAATTCCCTTACACGCTGCCCTTCAGAAAAGTCCTCCCTGATCACAAATTGGCTAAGAATTGAAGCCTTACGCATATCCAGTTGCAGTACTTTTTTGCTGCCCGAGGTCACTGCAATAGGTTGCTCAAATCTTTTCTTAATTTCCAGTCCAAATTCCTTTAAACGGTTTACATCGGCTTCTGGCATTAGTCCACGGTTATCCGGAGTCAGGCCTAACAGCAGCGTTGAATTCCGCCCGACAGATTTATAATACATATCCACCAGATCTTTCAAAGGAAAAATATGTTGTTCATCATTAGGTTCCCAAAACCATTCGTGTCTGCCATTATAGCCCCTTAAAGGTGCATCAGCCATAGCTGGCATCCAGTATTTACCATTCACATCCCCATTTTTTAACACTGCATAGTTATTTAACGCAATATCTTTATGGGTACTTTCTCCTGAACCGGTTGATGGGTAGGTAAAGGTAGACCAGCAGGGATAGCCTACTGTTCCAGTCTCAGAACCGCCCCATCTTACTTCAGCAAGCTGGTCATTATGATAAAACAAACAGTTTGGCTGGTATTTTTTTACAATAGGTAAAACATCAGGCGCACCCTTTTCCGGGCCACTGGCACCCCCATCAAACCAAATCTCAAACAAATCACCATAATTTGTGCATATTTCTTTTACCATACCTTCTACCATGGCATTATAGTATTGCTGTCGTTGTTTTTGCATCTCGCCGGTTCCATCTATTTTAAAATCATGTACACCCAGAAAAGAATTCCAGCGGATCCCCAGGTACACACCTGGTTTTAATCCGTACTTCCTACACGCTTCCACAAAATCCTTTACGATATCGGCTTTCCCGTCCCTCCATTTTAACGCTTTTAAACTGTAAGGATTAACTGATGATTGAAACAAAGCAAAACCAGTTTCGTGTGTAGCGGTAATAATGGCAAACTTAGCCCCTGCATCTTTTGCCGACCTTACCCATTGTTCCACATCAAGGCTAGCAGGATTGAAGATGTTATAATCCGCAATCGGGGTGATCCGGTTCCCGGACTGAGTATATTTTGAAGGATCAAAAACATGCAGATCATAATGAAACACCACACCCAGCTCAGCCTCCTGCCAGGCCAGCTGCCGGGCGTTAGGCTTTGGAAGTACCTGTATCTGTGCAAAAGCATAATGAACCAGTGCAAAAAAAATAACTATGATCTGTGTGATCCGCATAAAATGTATTTTATTTCTCATGAACAATTTAACTAAACAGCAGCCGGGGTTTTCCGGCTGCTGCAGATTAACAATGTATTACCAACCTGGATTCTGTGGTAGTAATTTAGGATTTAACGTCAGCTCATTTTGCGGAACAGGCGACAGATAATCTCTGTTCAGGTTAAATTTATAACCCGAACTCATTGCACCTATGGTTTGATATAGCTCTATGTAGCCATTAGCATCTACAGGATAAGCATTGAGTACTGAAGCTGGAAATGAAGTGGCCCATTGCTCTCGTTTTGCACCTTTAGGTTTCCAGCCTACCAAAAGCTTATTTGCAGCCGCCCATCTGAAAATATCATCTTTACGGAAACCTTCCACTGCTAGTTCCACACGTCGTTCACGTCTCACTTCATTAATAATTGGCGACAATGAAGGGAACTCCCAGTTTGGATCATTCATTATTGTACCGATATTTAAATTTGGCATACCCACCCGGTCACGAAGTTTTTTGATGCTCTTGTCTATATCAGATTGTGTTAATGTTCCGAGTTCAGCCTTTGCTTCAGCAAAGTTCAGCAATACCTCAGCATAACGAAAGTAGATAAGCCCGGTATAGCCAATGTTAGATATGTTCTGCTGCATCACAGGATCCGGATTTAAGCCTTTATAAGATTGATATCCAGTTGCCGTTTTATCAGAAATTGCACCTGTAAAACCAGGAATACTAAAAATCTCAACAGGCTGACTTTGCAACAAGGTGTGTTTGCCATCAGGAGTACAAATGGTTTGGTTTAATCGCGGATCTCTGTTGGCTACTACTTGCATCAGGGTATTGTCTCCCTCATATAAAGTATTTCCAGCAATGGGTTGTCCATCCTTACACAAATAAGCATCTACTAAATTTTTTGTGATCCCTCTACCTCCACCTCTTTTCAGGGTAACTACCCAGTTGTTGCCAAAAGCAGGATTGTCTGTAATAGAATATTTTCGCCAAAACATGATTTCTTTACTGGAACTGTAATCCGTTTGGTTAAATAATTTCCAGTAACCAAAATCAACACCGGCATTGTCTAACTGGTACACATTTGAGTTTATCAAAGCCTCTGCAACAGCTGCAGCCTTTTCCAGATATTTAATTCCATTAGAGCCATTTACACCAAACACTGTTCCTGCATGATATTTCTCCCATGTACCCTCAAATAAAGCTATTCGCGACTGAAATGCCATCGCAATTTCTTTATTAACTCGTTGTCCCTGGGCAAGTGATTTTGTAGGGAGCAGGCTAATTGCCCGGTCAAGATCGTTTAATATAGAATCGGCAATGATATTTCTCTTTAAGCGGGCACCGTAAATCAGATCCTGGTCGGCCACCAAAAGTGGCTTATTGATCCATGGTACATCGCCATAAGCTTTCATCTTCTCAAAATAAAACCATGCTCTGAAAAATAACGCTTCGCCAACAAAAGGATTCACTGCTGCAGGAGCAGCCTCAACCCGGCTATAATTGGCAAGAAAGTAATTGATATTTCTCAATTCTGTCCATGACCAGCCACCATCAGAAGCAGGCACAGTTCTTTCCCCATTAATTGTCTTATTGTATTCACTTGTCAGGATCATATTATCACTTCCCTGATCGGCATCCAGGCCGTAAATGCCTAAGGTGCTAAAGCCATTGTATGTTGGGAGCATGCGATTGTAAAAACCATTTACATACAATTGCAGGTCATTGCTGGTCTTCCAATATTGTGCATCAGTTATTTTGTCCTGAGGTGTTAAATCTAATATATCTTTTTTGCAGCCAATCAAAAACAGGATTGCAAAGCTGAAAATGCTTACTGCTATATTTATCTTCTTCATTTTGTTCAATTAATTAGACAAGTTATAAGGTTAAGTTCAATCCAAATGAAAAGGTGCGTCTTAAAGGATAGACCTTACCATTCGAGCTGTTTACATTAGCAATCGTGTCGTCAACCGGCACAGCCAGTTCAGGATCAATAGATTTAACCATCTTTGTGATGGTCGCTAAATTTTCTATTGACACATAGAGCCTCAACCTGTTTATGTTAACTCTATTTATTAGATTTTTAGGTAAAGAATAACCTAGCTGTACGTTTTTGAACCTTAAAAATGCAGCATTTTGAAGATAGCGTGTCTGTACCACTTCATTTTTGGCCATTTCTGAACTCATATAGTATTTAGGATAATATCCATTTGGATTTTCCGGTGTCCATCTGTCGCGATGGATATCAAAGAATGAACTTTGGAAACGGTCGCCAACAATGCCCCAGAAATAATTTGAATTAACCCAAATATCACGCTTGCCAACACCCTGAATAAATGCATTGAAGTCAAAATTCTTCCATGCCAGGTCCAGGTTTAAGCCATAAGAATATCTCGGGGTGTTGTTACCAATTACGGAAAGGTCTCCTGATTCCAATACTGTATTTTTACCATTGTCTATACGTCCACTATTATCAAGATCAGCATAAATAACATCACCGCCCTTCCAGGTACTGTTCCAGAATGATGCAGGCAGGGCTTTGGCAGCAGCCTGATCATTTGCGTACAAACCACCGGAGGTATAGCCCCATATTTCTCCAATATTCTGACCTACATAAAAATCAGTAAGTATTTGAGTAGGATTAGGATATCTGGTTACTTTTCCGGTATAATCGCTTAATAATGCTTTAACGGTATAACGGAAATCTCCAATCTGATCTTTCCATCCTAAAGTCAGCTCAAAACCTTTTGTTTGCATTTCACCGGCATTTACTGTTGGAGCAGAAGTCCCAAAAGTAGCCGGTAAAGGCGCAGATGCCACAATCATATCCTGCATTGTCCGCTTGTACCAGTCAAAAGAAACTGATAAGCGGCTGTCTAAAAATTCAGCATCAAAACCGTAATCAATCATCACCGGCTTTTGCCAGGTAATATTTGGGTTAACAACTCCAGGGGCCGACACATAAGCTTGTCTGCCATTGCCAAAAAACCAGTTACTAGCTCCCGGAGCTACAGTAACCATCGATTGATAAAAAGGATATAACGAAAGACTGGCCTGATCTCCTGATTGCCCGTAAGAAGCTCTCAGTTTGAAAAAATTCACCACGTTTTTTACAGGTTTCCAAAAGTCTTCATTTGATATCACATAACCTGCAGATACTCCAGGGTAAAACTGCCATCTCTTGCTAATGAATCTTGAAGTAGCATCATACCGTCCATTAAATTCCAGCAGGTATTTTTCTTTATAGTTATAATTGAATCTGGTAAAGTACCCTTCTGTACCCAATTGTTCAATTATATCGCTTACTATTGGTTTATCGTTATAACTTAGTGAAAGCGAAGGTAAATTATCAGTATACAAATTACTGTTGCTGCTGGTTACACTAAGCGATTCATTAAATCTTCTGATATACCCGCCAAGAATTTTAAAATTATGATCACCAAAACTATGCTCGTAAGAACCGAATAGATTGATGAGCTGATTGTTGGTTTTACCAAGTGTACGGCTAAAGGTATTTGGATTTACACCAAATGTAGCCAATGAGCCATCTGGTTTAGGGATATAAAATGTTTTTCCCTGAGCAGAAGATTCATTATTATAGGCGAATAAAGAATAATTACCTGTGATGTTCAATCCTTTAACCGGATCCAGCACAAACTCACCGGTAAGGAAGGTTTGGTCCTGATTTTCCAGTCTTCTGCTCCCTGAACCCATCCAGGCAGGATCACTGAAATTAGATAAATTACCATCAGGATTATAGCGCGGAACAACAGGAGCAACCCTGGCAGCCTGGTGCATATAACCAGCTAAGCCACCACCCGTTCTTGCAGGATAATCGAAAGGCATATCAGAGTTCGACCTGGAAAAGGAGGTTCTCACATTCACTTTCATCCATTTCGTGACATCCGCTCCCAAATTTCCCCTAAAATTGTACCGCTTAAAATTATCGTTACCATAGCTGTACATTCCATCAACATTATTGTATCCTAAACCAACGTAATAATTGATATTGGTTGAACCTCCACTTACACCAACGTTATGCTGTTGGCTGATGCCCCATTTTTTAAAGAGGATGTCATACCAGTTGTTATTGGCATTTCCTAGCTGACCGTTTATCCAATCTGTACCGGCAGCATTTGCCTGAGTTTCTGTCTTTAAAGTTCCTGCAAGATAATCTTTAACCCTTTGGATCTGTTCTTCAGGATAAATTGGAGTACTCCCTGCATTCTGTGCAGCTTCGTTCCACATATTCACGTATTCTAGTGACCCAACCATATTTGGAATGTTCATCAACTGTGCATAAGAAATGTTATTGTCATAGCTGATCTGGGCAGCAGCGCCTTTTTTCCCTTGTTTGGTATTGATCAGGATTACGCCAAATGCACCGTCAATTCCATAAATCGCGGCAGAAGCCTGATCTTTCAATACACTGATATTTTCTACATCATTTGGATTGATGGAATTGATATCACCTCCCGGCACACCGTCTATAACCAGTAAAGGAGACCCTTTGGTTCCAAATCCCGTAAAACCACGTATGTTCAAACTTTGAGTGGCATTTGGTGCACCACCGGTATTGTTACTGGTAATGTTCAGGTTACCCACTACTCCCTGCAAAGCTTGTGATATGCGCACTATTGGTCGGTTTTCAAGCACTTTTTTATCTACCTGAGTAACTGCTCCGGTTAGGCTTTCTTTCTTTTGAGTACCATAACCAACAACAACAATTTCACTTAAGGAACCGGCTTGTGGTGTTAATGCAATCACCATTTCTGATGCCGGGTCGGCTTTTACTTCCCTGGTATCATAGCCTAAATAGGAAATCACCAGAATTGCGTTTTCATCAATTCCCTTTAAACTGAAATTCCCATTATTATCTGTAATGTCTGCCCGGGTAGTCCCCTTAATTTTAATGGTAGCGCCAGGCAATCCAAGACCCTTTTCATCAACAACCTTTCCTGTTACATTTATCATTGCCTTAATAATTGTATTAGGAAAAGTAAGCGTAAAAGGCCTTTCAGCGACAACAATCGCCTTGTTTTTAAAAGAATAATCCAGGTTCTGACCGGCAAAGACCTTTTTTAATACGTCCAGAAACTCCTCGTCCTTTACCTCAATATTAACTGGTTTTGCATTTTTAAGTACCGACTTGGTTACCAAAAAATCGTAACCCGTTTGCAATCTGATCTTTTCAAATACATTTGTCAGTTTTGCATTTCTTTCAGATAAGGATATTTTCTGGGCAAATGAACTTGCACTGACTTGTAATATTACTGTGGTGAGTAGTATAATGGTTAGTTTCATAACCAATAGTAATTTAGTTATGCCTCTTTTTTGAGGGCATAGGTTTGGTTTCCAAATTTTGTACATTTGTTTAGGTGGGTTTATAGCGAGTGCATGTTCATTGTCCAGATGCCCTGCACCGCCAGGTTAGTTGATTAATTTTGATTATTCAAGACAACCCATACATGGCCAGGATTTCGATTACAGTCGTTTCCTGGCTTTTTTGGATTATCGGTGTGTAATAGTTATTTCATCACCACAATCCTCCTTCCTTCAATCTTAAAATGAATGCTTTTAGTGCCTTCCAGCATTTCAAGTACTTGTACTATATTTTTACTCCGCGAAATGGTACCATTAAATTCTTCATCAGATATAGCACCCTTATACTCAACATCCACATTATACCATCTTGAAATTTTGCGCATCACAGATTCAATATTTTCATTATTGAATCTGAAATAATTATTTTTCCAGGCCATTACTTCTTCCATATCAGCCTCAGCCACATTTATTTTGTCATTCACATTCTGCTTAACACTTGCTTGTTGTCCTGGCCTGATAACTACAGCGGCAGCACTGTTATTACGTTTAACACGAACACTTCCTTCCAAAAGTGTCGTTTTTGTATCTGCCTCATCTAAATAGCTGTTTACATTAAAGTGGGTACCCAGAACTTCTACTGTCTGTGTATTGGAAATCACCCGGAAAGGCATTTTTTTATTTTTTGCAACTTCAAAATAGGCTTCTCCGCTAAGCTCTACTTTACGTTCACTTCCTTTAAAAGCAGAAGGATACCTTAATGACGAGGCTGCATTTAACCATACATTTGTACCGTCGGGTAAACGCACCTGATATTGTCCACCTTTCGGGGTTTCAATGGTATTGTAATCACTGCTTGTTGAGTTGTTGTTGCCTGTTACCGTATAAACCAACTGTCCTTCAGTTGTTTTAGTAATTTGAATGCCATTCTGTGCTACCAGCGTTCCGTTCTTAGCATCACTTAAAACAATCTTTTTACCATTTGCTAAAGTCAGGTAAGCTTTGTTATCTCCCGGTTTAATATGGGATGCATGCGAAACAGGGCGTACCGGCCTATTCTGTGTGCTGTTGGTATATAAATATAAGCTCAGCGCTGCAACAATGAATATAGAAGCGGCCGCCACAATAGGCTTCCATAGAATATTTTTCCTGATTTTTTTCTGAGGCATGGCAACTACCCGGTCAAAAATCTTATCTGACGAAGTCTGATCCATTAAAACTATCTCTTCTTTCGAGATTTCGTCCCAGCCTTCTTCAACTATCTCCTCCAAAAAATGCTTCAGGTTGGGGCTGCTTAGCGCCAATTTCCATTCACGTTTTTCTTCAATTGTTAGCGTACCCATCAGGTACCGATGGTATAAAGTCCGTAGTCTATCTTTGGTCATTTTTGTGCCTATTTCAGATGAATTCATTTAGATTAGAAAACATCCATTTTATAGTAAGACGGACAGAGATAAATTTCGGGGGTATTAAAAATGTTTTTTTATAACATTTTAAAAATAATCAGCAAAGCTGCTACATCGGTATGTGTTTTCAGGTAATTTCTTAGAAATCTAAGCGCAAGTTTCATGTATGATTGAACTGTTAATGTTGAAAGATTTAAGCGTTTAGCCGCCTCTTCGTATTTTAATCCTTCCTGATGGCATAGCCGGTATACAGCTTTCTGTTGTTCGGGTAATAATGCAACACCATCATTAAGGATCTTACGAACATCCTTCAACAATATTTGTTCCTCGGTTTCATTGTGGATTTCATTCCAGCTACCCACTAATTTATGTTCGGTTTTTAACCCCAGCTCCTTTTGCCTAAGCAGATCGACAGCACAGTTACGGGCAATTCTTTTTATATAGCTTTCCAGGTTATTTATCTTTACAAGACCGGCGCCCATCTGCCAAATTTTGAGCATAGTTTCCTGAACTACTTCTTCAGCGAGAATTTGCGAATGCAGAATTCTTATCGAAAACGTATATATTTTATTGTTGTATCTATTATAGATAACCTCAAATGCCTTATGATCTCCACATGCTACCTTTGACAGCAATAGACCCTCATTAATTAAATCGTCATTTAAGTGAGTTATCATTTATTAGTTAAGAATACCGCCTCCAGATTGAATTAATAAAATTAAGTATTAATTTCTTCAATATTGGTTATAATTTCTGACTATACAAAGCTATCTAGTCTCCTCAACCAACACAGGCGTTATCTCATCTAAACGATACCTCCTATTACTTCACTACCATTTCCTTTTTACTAACCGTATGGGCACTAAAATATCCCAAAGCATCATTGCTGATATTGGATGGTGGGTTGCCCGGCGTTACACCACCCCCGGGGCCATTTTGCGATTGCTGACTTAAGGTATTCCAATAGGTAAATATATTCTTATCAATACACTGCATTTCAACTTCTACTTTATCGCCTGTTTTTAACTGATTATCATCGTTATTTTTACCGGTAAAAAACATTACACTGGGCACATTATTCCCATCAGTAAAACGATCATTTTCGGCATAAACACTTCTCGACTGAGCACCATTTACCTTCAGTACAAAGCGGTATTGGTTGGCAACGCCGGCAGGATCTTTATAATGAACCTGTGCCTGCTTCTGTTTTTCATTGCCAAAGTTAAACACCTTAACATCTAACGAATCAATTTTTACAGAATCGGGCATGGTCGAAGTAGCAGTATAAAGCACATTATTTATATTTACTTTAAGGCTGTAGGTACGCCCCGGTTCTCCTTTTAAAGGGCCAAACGTATAGCTGCCCGGTGTACTTTCTGTAAAGATCCATGAACTGCCCTGATCATCGGTTACATTTACCGTAGCACCTTTTACGGGCGGGTAATCGTTAGTTTCGGTATAAGGTACCGATTGACTGATCTTGATAGTTTGCACCCCCGATTGGTTGGTAATGTTACCTTCTATAACCAATTGGTTTGCTGATGTATTAAGTTCAACATCTATCACTTTTTCACATGAACATATGCTAAATGATACGGCAAGTAACAGACTTAAATATTTGATTTTTCTTAGCATCACTGTTAAAATTTAAAGTTATAAGTTACTGAAGGGATAATGCCGAAAAGGCTGGTTTGTACTGCTTCAGTACGTGTTGGGTCATTTTCTTTATCGCGGAACTGGATAGAGTAAGGGTTTTTACGGTTCAGGGCATTGTATACACTAAATGTCCAGCTTGAGCGGAACTTTTTGGTTTCTTTAGCTTTTAATGTAGCCCCAAGATCTAAACGTGAAGTATACGGCATTCTGTTGGCGTTTCTTTCAGTATAATAGTAAGTAGTAAGCCCGCCTACATTATACTTTCCTGCCGGATAGGTAACTGCATTTCCGGTACTGTAAATGTAATTGGCCGATAGAGACCAACGGCGGCTTAGGTTGTACATGGCAACCAAAGCCAGGTCGTGCGTGCGATCTTGCTTGGCGTTAAAATACTTGCCTTTATTAATTTCGTCAAACTGACGCTCAGTTTTTGAAAGCGTATAACTTACCCAGCCGGTAAGTTTGCCTTTGGTTTTTTTACCATAAAGTTCAAGACCATAAGCCCTTCCCTTGCCATACAGCAATTCAGATTCAACATCTTTATTGGCGGTCAGCTCAGCCGCATCTCTGTAATCAATCTGGTTTTGCAGCCACTTATAATACACCTCGGCAGAAAATTCATAAGCATTGCTTTCGCTGTTTTTGAAAAAGCCCAGCGCAACCTGGTCGGCAATTTCAGGTTTTATATTATTGCTGCTCATTACATACTGATCTGTTGGTGAGCTGGTACCTGAATTGCTAAGGATATGAATATTCTGGGTATTACGGTTATAAGATGCCTTTATGGAATTTTTCTCGTTTAAAGTATAACTTGCCGAAAGACGCGGCTCCAGGTTAAAGTAGTTTTTAACAAAGTCGCCGCTTTTGTAGGTTTTTGAAGAGCTTACCTCTCCTTTATTGTCGTACGTATTTATTATTCCGGGGCCAAGAAGAGAGAACTGGCTTAACCTTAAGCCATACAATACATTGAACTTATCGCTTAGGGTCCACTCATCTGATGCATAAACGGCAAACTCCATTCCATAACGATTATCTATAGAAAGCGGATTGAAGCTGGAGCCGGCCGAGGTGGTAATATCAGAAGGGGCAATTCTGTGGTGGGTAGCCTGTAATCCGAATCGCAGGATGTGATTGTTGCTATAATACTGAAGGTCTTCTTTAAAATTAAAATCTCTGATCAGAGATTTTACCTTTGCATTGCTGTTTTCATCGAGCAGCTCGATGGCGTAGCTATATTTGTTAAAGATAAATGAGGTATTAGAGAACAACCTGTTGTTAAAAACATGGTTTAAGCGAACAGTAGCTGTGGTATTGCCCCAATCGTTGGCAAAAAGGTCCTTGATACCGATATTATCCTGACCAAAATAGCCCGATAGGTACAAAGTGTTTTTATCATCGAACTTATAGTTCATTTTGGCATTAATATCGTAAAAATTTAATGTGTTGTTCTTTAAAGCCGAATCGCCTGAGGCTTTAAGCAAAAGATCTACATAGGTGCGCCTTGCACTAAGCATAAATGAGCTTTTGTTTTTAACTATTGGCCCTTCGGCTTTTATGCGCGATGCAATTAGGCCAATCCCGCCTTCCAGACCATATTCCTTATCATTACCGTCCTGCATTTTAACATCAAGTACAGATGATAACCTGCCTCCGTATTGTGAAGGCATACCGCCTTTGTACAAGCTTACGTCTTTTATCGCATCGGCATTAAAGGTTGAAAAAAAGCCCAGCAGGTGAGATGAATTGTAAACTGTAGCCTCATCTAACAGGATCAGGTTCTGGTCGGATGCTCCACCGCGAACAAAAAAACCGGTATTGCCTTCTCCACCTGCCTTTACCCCGGGTAAAAGCTGTATAGTTTTTAAAACGTCTTTTTCGCCAAGCAGCACAGGTACATTGTCAAGATCAGCCATATTGATCTTATTAAGCCCCATTTGTGAGCTTTTTACGTTTTCGTTTTTCCTTTCGCTTGCGCTGATCACTACTTCCTGCAGATCTGAAACAGCTGCAAGCTCTATGTTTATTTTTAAGGCTTTGTTTAAGGTAATTTTTTGGGTATTGCTCTTGTAGCCGCTGTAACTTACTATTAGGCTATACTCCCCTTCGGCCGCAGTAATGGAGTAAAACCCGTATGCATTTGTTGCAATACCTGAATTTTGAGTAGCACTTTGCAGTTTAACAGTTGCGCCGATCAATGTTTCGCCGGTTGAAGCATCTCTTACAGTACCACTTATGGCAAAACGCTGTTGCGCGGATAAAGAAAATGATATTGAGGTAATAGAAAATAATAATAGGTAAAAGAGGAATGCTTTCATACTTTTTTGATAATTAACAGCAAAATTATCTTATTAGTATACTATAGCATTCAAAAAATTGATGAAACGGACAAATTAAGTAATGAAGTGTTCAAAAACTCTATTGAATTGTAGGAGTTGGTAATTACCACCAAAGTCATTCTCACACCACTAACGTCATTCTCTCACCACCAACGTCATCTCGACAATAGGAGAGATCTCTTGTTCAGGCATAGTTCAAGAGATCTCTCCTATTGTCGAGATGACGACAGCATTAAACGACATCTTTAAAAAATCTGTTTCTAATCTTCCAATACACCAAATTTACCCATATTGAAATCAACAATTGCTTCTCTTATTTCGTCTTCGGTATTCATTACAAATGGCCCGTAGCTTACAATTGGTTCATTTAAAGGCTCTCCGCTTAACAACAACACCACACTTTTCTGGTTTGCTTTGATATGAATCTCTTCTCCATTGTTTTCAAATAAAACAAAGCTATGTTCGCCGGCTATCTCACCATTCACTTCAACACTTCCGTTCACAACCAGCAAAGCAGTATTGTGACCAGCCGGGATTGTAGTGGTAGTTTCGGCCCCTTCATTTAATTTGATGTCGAACAGGTTTACCGGACTATAAGTCTCAGCAGGACCGGCAACACCATTAAAGTTTCCGGCAATTACATTTACTTCTCCGCCGTTATCTGCAAGCTGCACTTTACCCATACCATCTTTGGTCAACTCCTGATAATGCGGAGCTGTTGATTTATCTTTTTTAGGAAGGTTAACCCATAACTGAACCATTTCAAATGGCCCGCCTTTTTTAGAGAAAGCTTCTTCATGGTATTCTTTATGCAAGATTCCGTTTCCGGCAGTCATCCATTGAACATCTCCAGCATTGATTATTCCACTGCTACCGGTGCTGTCATGGTGAGCTACACTGCCTTTATAAGCAATGGTTACTGTTTCGAAACCTTTGTGCGGGTGAACGCCAACACCTCTAAGGTGATCTGAAGGTCCGAAATCGTACTCAGGATTAAAGTCCAATAGTAAAAACGGACTTATTCTCTCCTGCGAAATGCCTGCTCCGGGGATGTAATTAAATACCCTGAACCCATCGCCAACCATATGAGGGCGATCAGAATTAATCACGATTTTTTCAATTAACTTTTTCATTTTACTTCTCCTTTTTTAATAGTATGATACAAAGTTATCCTAAATAAACGCGCTGTTAATTGATGTAGGTTAAGAACTGAGGGTAAAAAAGACAGGACTATCTGACACTTAAGGCATCACGCAATTGTTTTTCCTTTTCGCCATTCCAATAAGCACAATCGAGCTGTAAAAAGACTGAGGTGTAGGGAATAGTCTCATTCGTTTTGATAACAAGAACCTTGAAAAGTTTTGACTCAGTATCCAGTTTCCTGAATACTGAGTCGTGTAGCATTGTTTGAACGTTTTGATTGCCAAACAGGGTTTTTGATTCCTGTACGAAATGCTTAACCCCTTTGGCCTGATTTTCTGTAATAAAACCCAATTCCTTATCCTGATAAATGATTGGTTTAACATGGGAAGATAAATTGACTTGTGTAAGCACCTCTTTTAATACCGGCAACAAATCTTCGTTGGCATAGATGTATTCCATTCCAGGCGCATTTTGCTCTGGAAAGGCCTTATCAACAACAAGTATCCAATTCCTGTGGCCCAGCACAGGCAGTTTCTGCTTGAAATGCTCTTTCCAGTCCTGAGCTGCCCCAGCGGTATCCCCTTTTGTTTTGACCATTGTTTCCTGACATCCAAACAAGGCTAACATAGCGATAAACACTAATTTCTTCATGCGTTATATGTTTATGAAAAGGTGATATTTAAACTTTCGTTGGTTTTAACATTGATCTTTTTATTGCTGGTAATGCGCAATTCGGCACCATCCTGTTTTAGTTGGACAGGGATATTTTGTGTTCCCAGCATTACTGAAACTGATTTTACAGTACCTGTGCCTATTTTGTTAAAGGCAAGTTCCTGCAACTGCAATTCGCCATATTTTAAATTTATGGTATGTAATTGCTTAGCTCCTGCTTTTTTCTGGGTATAGCTACCCCATCCGTTTGCGGAGGTGAAAGGTGCTTTAAAGTTCTCCGAATTCCAGGCTGGTGAGAATTTGATAAAGCCTTTTGGACCATGATATTCAAACCCGCAGGCATTAATAAAGGTTCCGTAACTTGCCATAGCCCTTGCATAATGGTCGCTGCATTCAATTTCATTAAATGGGTTTCGTTTAGCGGCATGGTACCTGTCATGAATAAATCGGGTAAGGATAAGGCTTTCTTCTACCATACCTTCGGCCATTAAATGAGCCGCAACCTGATGCTCAAAACCACTCATACACTCGTGAAAGTACCCCAGTTGCCAGCTTACATTTTCGCCGAAGGGTTTAGGCTCGTTATGCGGGTTGGTGTTCATAACCATTCCACCCTCGCCAGACAAGGCATAAGGCCTCCCGCCTACATGGGTTTTAATGTATGGGCCTACATCGGCTGTAAAGTTATATTTCCATAAGGCTTTTAATGCAGCAACCGCTTTGTCTTTACTTAAAACCCTTGGCAGACCTACCTGAAATGCCCAGCTCTGACCATATACCTGATCAATATGGCAGGTATTGTAGGACCCCAGATTTTTACGTCCTTGCTGCTTGTCGGGCCTGTGGATAAAGTACTCGCCATTAAATAGCTCCTGTTCCATGTTTTTACGGCCATTGGTTACGTAGGTTTGGCAGGTTTGGGCAAATGCAGTATCATTCATTTCCTCGGCCATAGCCTGGCCAGCTCTTGCAGCAGCAATGCAAAGACCAACAATCCATGCAATTTCACCTTCCCATACCGCATCAAGAGTATTCTCCATTGGGGTATCCGTCATGCCATCGCCATTCTTATCCTGATCAAGCATAAACTGGGTTGCCTTTTTAATTTTTGGCCAGTTGGTTTGCAAAAATGTATTATCACCGCTCATTTGGTGTTCACGGTAAAACCTAAGCACAGTACCTGCTTGTCCGTCAATTGCCGGCCTGCTTTCGTTTTCTGCACGGAATATAATGGCGCCGCTGTCTTCTTTAAACCCAACACCCAGATCTACACGATGCCTTAAATCGCGCTCCAGTTCAGGAAATATCCTCGCAACTGCCTGTGCATATTGCCATACATGCGTACAGGTTCCGGCACAGGCACCTACGCCTTCCCAGCTCCAGAACCTGCCATCAGCAAAGCGATAAGTATTTGCAGTGGCCAGGGTGTCGATATTAATAAAAGTACGTTCCAGGAACCAGTGCGGCAGTGTAGAGTCGTTCCATGTAGTGCTCCACAGCTCTGTTGTTTTGGTAAGCTTTTCCAAATTTGCCTGCAGGTATAAACTTACTGCGGCGGCATCTTTAAAGCGGGTGGCATAATGAAATCCTTCTTGTGCATCCTTCACTATTTTTTTAAGGTTAACATTTGCATTGTTGAAATGCCAGCTTACTGAATAATCGGCTTTAAGAGATTTTCCGGGACTAACCGTCTCTGCGACCTCAATTCCTCCAACCAGTTTTTCAGGGGCATCGGCAGTTGCTGAGCTGGTAACCGCAGCACTGAAATGCTTGTTTTTAACCGGCCACGGATCAATACCCGCATATGTTTTACCTTTTGCTTTATGTAATGTAAAGCACATGGTGCCGCTATCCTGGGCATTTTTTATTTCATCGCTAACTGCTTCAAATGAAGAGAAGATGCTGCTTGAATTTTCGGCTGTGATAACCTCATTTTTCCTTTTTCCGGTTTTTACTTTTCCGGTTATCTTATTGGCTCCGTTTTCCATCCAGCCCAATACCGCAACATTTATGCTGCTGCTGGTAGTATTTTTTACTTCGACACGCAAAATAGTTGCAGGCAAAGCTGAATTTTGTGCATCCAAAGGAATAAATGGTGAATATACTTTTAGATATACTGCAACCGGGAAATCTTTACTTCGGTATTGAACAGTGGCCATTGGGTAGGCTGGCTTAAATATAATTTCGTCCCAATGCTCTTCGCTTAATTCTTTAATAAAGGTTTTGCCGTTAACCACTGCTTTTACCGCAAAGCCTTGTTCTAAAACGCGCTTATTGTTTGCTATAGCCGGTTCAATGTAAGCAGAGCCATCTCTGGCGCGGATCTTTCTAACTTCTGTACCATCGTTCCAGTTCACTGTTTTAGGTTCTATTCCTTCCTGTGCGCCTTCAAAAGTCTCATTGTAGATTTGCCATAGCCAAAGCCGTCCATCGCCACCAACATACACCGTTCCGGCATGAAGGCCACCCACCGGCATCCCGATATATTTAAACTCATTTTTGCTCTTGAAATATGTAGTCTCTTCGCCCCTGTTGTAAAGCGTTTTAACCCACTGAGGGTCTATGCCTTTATTTTCTGGTATGTTATGAAGCGGATAATCCAATGCAAATATACTTTTACCCCATACAGGGAACTGTACAGCTGCCATACTAGCCGTAATGAGGCCTGCTTTTTTAATAAAATCTCTTCTATTGGATGGTTTATTGTGCATATTAAAATTCTCTATTTCTATTTAATCTTATACTTATTGGCCTTTATATTTAGCAGATTAAGGGTGCCTAAAAAAGTAAGGTTGCCTCGAGATGACGACCTTACTTTTTTAGGTATCCTCAATATACAATGAAATTATCAGAGGTTTACCAACCTTTATTTTGTGGCAACAAATTCTTATTTCTGTCTATTACAGATTGAGGAACCGGCCATATGTAATTCTTGTTTACGTTAAAAACCCTGTCCTGCGCTTTAAACATTGGTTTTGTCCAGTCGCCAACAGCATCTGCAACATTGCTGTTGATGCCATATGCCGGCTTACTCAATACCAGTTCAGCGGTTTTCCATCTAAGCAGGTCAAAATATCGTTTATGCTCCGCTACGAATTCATGGCGGCGTTCCTCTCTGATTGCTTCGCGCATTTTAACCTGATCGCCCAATAATGCATCTACTCCCGGAAGCCCGGCTCTTGACCTCACTTTATTCATTGCCCAGGCAATTTTGGTATTTCCGGGATCTGATTCATTCAATGCTTCGGCAAGAATTAGCAATGTTTCAGAATAACGATAGATTGGCCAGTTGGCCCAGTTCTCTCCGGGTTTAGGATTGGTAGGGTCATTAAATTTCAAATACATATAACCGGTTAAACCACCACCTTCATTGTTCATCCTTTCAGGCATATTATAAGATGGATGTGGCTGGTAAGGAGTAAATGTTCCATTTGGCCGTAATACGGGAACGCCCGGAAGCATGAAAGTCATTTTTAGCCTTGCATCTCTGTTCTCATAAGGTTTGTTTAAATCGTAAAGGGCAGATGTTTTAATGGACTTTCCGTCAGTACATTCATAGGAATCAATCAGATCTCTGGTTGGACAAAAACTTGCCCAGCCTTCGCCAGTTATACCGGTTCCGGTTGGAGAAGCCAATACCGCCAGGAACTGGGTAAATTTATCCTGAACATACTGATAGGCCAAAATTACTTCCTTGTTGTTGTTATTTGCTTCTTTTTTGAATAGTGACGAGTAATCATCTTCAAGATCATAGCCCATTGTAGTAACATCATTGGCTGATTTTGCTGCTTCGGCCCATAATGCTACATCATTTTGTCCGTTATGGAACTTTTTCATGCTGGCCATGTATAGATAGATATTGGCCCTTAACATTAAAGCCGCTGCTTTGGTAATACGACCTTTATCGGCCGCTGAGCCATAGGTAGCAGGTAAGCCTGCAATGGCAGTTTCTACGTTTTGCAGTGCATAATCCAAAACCTCCTGTTTTGGGCTGCGCGATAAATTTGATTCTTCGAGTGTAACCGGTTTTTCTTTAATCAGGGGTAAATCTCCAAACAGCTGGGCCATACGAAAATACCTCATGGCCAAAATAAACCTTGCCTCGGCATCAAATCTCTTTTTAAGGTTTGCATCAATGGTCATGGTACTTAGTTTATCAATAAAGTACAAAGCTCTGCGGATATTATCGTAACGCCATTCTTCTGCAATGTATCCATCAGTTGCAGAATAGGTACCCATACTGATATACCCCATTCCACCTTCGCCCCAGGCATTGGTCATAACTGAATTATCGCTGCTGCAATCTCTCCAGAAATCGCGACTGTCAGGCAAAGTAGCATATACAGCATTTAAGCCGGTCTGGGCATCATCTGCCGTTTTCCAATAGGTAGCATCAGAGGACTGATCAAGTGGTGAAGTGTCCAAAAAGCCCTTTTTACAACTGCTGGTAATTAAGATCACGGCAAGCAGGTAAATATATTTTCTTTTCATCTCTTTAGAATTTAAGGTTTAACCCGAATGATAATGTTCTTGAAAGCGGATAATATCCTCCCTCCGGATCAAAACCGGTATAGTTTGTTATAGTTGCCAGATTTTGAACAGATGTAAAAAGTCTGAGCGAGTTGAGTTTTAGTTTGCTCAATACAGATTGTGGCAGTTGATAGCCAAGCTGTATATTCTGTATTTTGATATAATCAGCCTTTCTTAACCAATAGCTGGAATATTTGGTATCATTAGAGGTATTCTGGATTGATAATCGTGGATAAGAAGCATTAGGATTTTCTGGAGTCCAGTTGTCCAGAGCAAGCGGGCGGGCATTTTGTGAAAGGAAAAAAGCCCAGCCTTCGTAGCCACTCATATACCTCATTCCGTTTAATGCTCCGGTTACATTTGCTGAAAGATCAAAGTTCTTCCATCCAAAATTAAGATTAGAGCCAAATCTCATTACTACTTTATCATTTAAGATTACCCTGTCTTTACCATCGATAACATTATCATTATTGGTATCCTGATATTTGATATTTCCGGGAAATACATTAGGCCCTTGATTTGGACTATTTGTAATCTCTTCGGCACTTTGAAACAGGCCTATAGCTTTTAATCCATAAGGCAATTGATATTGCAAGCCAACATCGGTATAGGTGTCGCCAATTTGCGGGCCTTTACCTGCAAGATCAACCACCTTGTTTTTAGAGAAAGAAGTATTAAAATCAAATCCCCAATTAAAATCGCCGGAATTATCCTTGTAGTTTACCAGAAACTCCCAGCCTTTGCTATCCATTTTTAGCAAATTGCTGAATGGTGCAGGCAAGCCAAATTCGGCACTTACCGGAGGGTTATTTAAGATGTTATCTCTTTTGTTCATGAAGTAGTCTACACTGATCGCTATTTTCTGACCCAATAAAGTCATATCTATACCAATATCAGTTTGCTTAGACTCTTCCCAGCTTATTCCCCTGTTAACAGATACACCATTATATGCACCCGGAACGGTAACCCCATTAAATCCATAAATGATAGGGCTGTAGGTTAACACCTCTGCTGTTGGATATAATCCAACTTTTTCGGCATCTCCCAAAATCCCCCATGAACCGCGAAGCTTTAAGCTGCTAACCCATGGCAGGTTAAAGAAAGATTCTTTATGAACATTCCATCCGGCAGAAAAAGAAGGGAAATAACCCCATTTGTGCCCCTCAGCGAAACGCGACGAACCATCGGCACGAATGTTTGCCTGCAAAAGATATTTTCCATCGTAATCATAGTTCAGTCTTCCAAAATAAGACCTGATGGCCACATCCGAAGCTGTGCCAGTATTTTGCATATTGGTTGATGATCCGGTATTTAAAACATCGATGTTCCCAAAAGGCAGGTTATCACGAAAGGCACTAAAACTATTGTTGTAAACGTATTCCTGAGAATAACCGGCTAAAGCTTTAAACGAATGCTTGTTTAGGTTATAGCCATAATCGGCAGTTGCCTGAAAAACATTTCTGTAGTTGCTTGAAAAACTTTCGGTTAAGCCTGTTACCAGGTTTTTCTTTGCTGCTATTTCTCCCTTATCATCATACAAATTGTAAGCAAGTAACCTATCGGTGGTACGCTGATCTGTTGAAGTACGGGCATATGAGCCCTTAATGTTTAAATTTTCTATTGGCGTATAAATCAGATCAGCTACTCCGAACAGTTCTTTATACTTGGCATTGTTATATCCCCCCTGATTTAAGCCGGCTATGGTATTGCCAACCATAGAAGAACCTAAGCCATATTGACCCTGTGAGGTATAAATAGGACTGATAGGTGCTGCCCGGGCCGATTGCGACTGCCATATATCTGTTCCACCCTGAGGTTGCAGGATATAAGTCTGGGTATATTGCAGATTTGTAGCAAGTTTAAGTTTATCAGAGATTTTAATATTTACATCGGGTCTGAAAACGTATTTATTGTAATTATTATTTGGTAGAGTTCCATCCTGATAATCGTAAGAACCGGAAACACGATAGGTAATATTTTCGGTGCCTCCGGAAATGGCGATATTATTGGTATTGATAACAGTGTTGTTTTTGTAAATTTCTTTATACCATTTGTTGTCGGCATATTTTCCCGCAGCCAGATCTTCAAGTCCTTTGCTACCGTAAAGTGGTTGTTTACCATCATTTACCAGGGCCTGATCCCATAGTTTCATATAATCTGCCGAGCCTACAAAATCGAGCATAAATTGCGGTTTTTGCACACCAATACTACTATTAACCTCAACCATAGGCTTACCGGTTTTGTTGCCTTTTTTTGTAGTAACCAGTAAAACACCATTGGCAGCCCTTGAACCATATATAGAAGCTGATGCTGCATCTTTTAGCACAGAGATACTCTCTACATCATTAGGGTTCAGGGTATAAATGTTGCCCGGGAAACCATCAATCAATACCAATACGCCTGAGCTACCGCCTATTGTTGAGGTACCCCTGATGTTTAGAGAGGCACCAGAGCCTACTGCTCCGGAACCCTTTGAAATGTTTAATCCGGGAACTGTTCCGGCAAGTAATTCCTGAACATTGGTAACGGGTCTGGAAGTAAGTGATTTTTCGACATTTACTACCCCCACTGCTCCGGTAAGGTCGGCTTTCTTTTGCGTACCAAAACCGACCACTACCAGCTCACCCAATTGTGCGGCTTCTTCATTAAGCGCAATATTGATGTCGGTGTTTTGCCCTTCGCTAATGGTGATGTCTTTTGACTGGGAGGTGTAGCCAATGTAATGCCAGGTAATTTTGTATGCACCCGGCTTTAAATTTCCGAAAGTATAATTACCGGCTTCATCAGATGTTTTAGTAAAGCTGACGCCTTCGCCATCCAGTTTAATAGTTACCCCTGCCATTGGCAGCCCTGTTTTACCTTCTGTAACCTTTCCCTTCAAAAAACCCACGGCTACCATATAAGTGGTTCTTATTGGAACAGCGGGTTTAACGATCACTGTCTTGTCGACAATAGTATAAGTAATTGGCTGGCCGGCAAAACATTGTTTAAGCACTTCTTCTAAAGAAGCATTGTTGGCCACAACATTTATACGTTTGGTACCCTCCAGCACATCATCACCATACAGAAACTGATAGCCACTTTGCTTTCCGATCTGTTTAAATACCTCTTTTAAAGCCTTGTTTTTTGCCGACAAAGTAATTCTCTGGGCATTGGCAGCAATACCCATCTGAAGAAATAAGGTGACTAAGAAAACAAAGGTTAATTTGGCACGCATAATTATTTTCCTTGTTAATTGCTGGTTAAATACCACCCTGATAACTCCAGGATAATATTGTTGATGCATAAGCATAGTTAACTTATACCTCAATAAAGTATAAAATTTCATACATTTGGTTAGGTTAGTTTTTCCTGAATCGTTTTGTTCCGGCTGGAATTCTGAAACGATTCAAATTATTTGATTTTGTTTAGTCGCAATGATCAAAATGGAAACCCCTACTTTACCGGGAGTGTTATCAGCGCTTCCGGTATTTTAAGGTTCATTTGATAATAAGTATGATTATGGCATAACTATTATTCTCCTTTCTTTAATTTTAAAATGAACCACCTGTGTTAATTCAAGCATGTTTAATACTTGTGTTACATTTGCATAGCGGGAAATTGTTCCTGTAAACACCTTACCCGAAATATCTCCTTTATATTCAACATCTACATTGTACCACCTGGATATCTGACGCATTATGCCTTCAAGCGGCATACTATTAAAAGTAAACTTGTTGTTTTTCCAGGCCATTACTTCCTGCAGATCTGCCTTTTCAACTTTTAGCTCTGTTGCCACAACAGATTGTTCTCCGGGTTTTAATATCACTTTACGTTTTCCTGTTCCTGTTTGTGCCAGCACCCTAACAGATCCTTCCAGTAATGTTGTTTTAAGGCTGGCTTCGTCAGGATAGTTATTGATGTTAAAATGAGTTCCCAATACTTCAATAACCTGCTTATCACTGCTTACCCTGAATGGCATTTTCTTATTTTTGGCTACTTCGAAGTATCCCTCGCCGGTTACTAAGCTGACATTTCTTTCTTTACCTGAAAAGCGGGTAGGAAAACGTACTGTGGTTGCTGCATTTAGCCAGATACTGGTCCCGTCTGGCAGGGTTACCTGATATTGTCCGCCTTTTGGTGTGGAAATGGTATTATACGATAGCGCATCGCCTAAAAGATATTCGCGTACGGGACTATAGACCAACTGGCCGTCTTTTGTTTTCCTGACTACTACTCCCGACTGATTGGCCAGCACTCCATTACCTGCTTCGTTCAGTATGATCTGCTCTCCGTTGCTTAAGGTTAATGTAGCTTTGTTCCCGCCCGGATTAATCCCGATAGCGCGGTTTTGTTTTACTACCTGCTCAGTTTTATTGATTCTATTTTGTGGATAAAAGTATAGTACAAGCCCTACCGTAATTAGTACTGCCGCGGCAGCCGCTATGTTTCTGTAAAGGTTTAGTCCTTTTTTCTTTTTGGGGATATGATTAGGATTTACCTGTGCAGCTATTGCCTGCCACATTGCATCTTTGGCAAGCATAGGGTCGGTAATGTTTTCAGGAAGTTTGCGGTTTAAGACCTCGTCCATATAAAACCGCTCAATAAGGGTCCTTTCTTTTGAAGTACAGGTTCCTGCTAAATACCGGTCTATAAGTTGTTCTATACTATCTTTGTTCATGAGGGCTTGGTCTTAATTTTAGTAAAGACACGTGCCAAAGCCCGAGGGAGTAGAAGAAAAAGAAAATTATTTACTTAAATACCATGCTGCCATAATTAGCAGTGTTGCCGGAACAGTAAGCCTTAAACGAAGTATGCGGATGGCATTAGCTACCTGTTTCTTAACAGTTTTATCTGAAATGCCAAGTTGGTCGGCAATTTCACGGTGCGACAGGTATTCTTTACGGCTATATTCAAAAACCTCTCTCATCTTTTGAGGGAGGTTTTTGATTTCGGCTTCTATTGCTGCTGCCAGTTCTCTCTCATTAATCTGATCGATAACAGAATCGTTATGAGTAGTGGCATATGCACCAAGGGCCTCAATAAATTTATCGCTGGTTTTCCTTTTGCGAATGGTATTTAAAACTTTATGCCTGGCTGTGATGTAGAGGTAGCCCAGCAGATTGGTCTTAACATCCAGCTCTGCTGATTTTGTCCAGAGGCTCATAAAGAGATCCTGAACAACATCCTGAGCTTCGGCTTCATCCTTAAGCATTTTTAGACAATGCCCATAAAGGATACCCCAATACCTGTTGTAAATTTCTGAAAATGCATTATGATCTCCGGCTTTTACAAGTTGGATCAACTGATAATCAGAAAATTCACTATTTAGATTCATTGAAGCGCTCCCTATTTGGCCTATCAATTTAAAGATAAATACTTTCTGTGACAGAATTGGGAATATGCCAAAATCGCTTAATATTATGGCAATTTCATTTTGTTTTCAGTACAATGCCAGCCAGCTTTACCATCACCATGTCGGCTGAATGCAAAGCGCATTAATAATCCATTTGCAGCAATAAACAATACGATTGCCAGTATTGCGGCAACTTTTGTTAGCAAGACAAGGCTTGGGTTTTTAGAAAACCCACCAAAAATATAACCGATAATAAATACCATACAAACACCAAACAGTATTCGTACGAACATAATAATTGCAAATCCCATGATCTTAAATTTTAATTGTTAATGATTATTTGTTTTTACCTAATAATTCCTGATTTTCTGTTTTTCCCCAATGCGGATAAATGCCCGGCTGCTCATTTTGCAGCAAAGCAAGGCTTCGGGAGGCAAGTTGTTTGCCTGCCTCTTTATCACCTCCCCACATTTTTGGAGTTTTATACATTTCCCAGGCTTTTACATAGATGGCCCTGGGATTTTCAGGATTTAGTTCCTGCGCTTTTACACGGTATTGCTGAGAAAGGACACCGTATTTTCTTCCATAGGTCATTGGGTTAATAAACACCTTTGTACGATAGACCATACTGAGCACAGTATAAAGCTCTGAAAGCTCCTTTTTTTGCTGAGTGGTATCGAGCAGCGACTTAGCCTTTTGCACCTGCTCTTCGCCGCGGATACTATAAGGCTCTATACTTTCACCATCGTCCTGGTTGATGAAGCCTACCTTGGCATTGCAAAATGCTGCATAATAATAAGGTAACCAGTCTTTTTTCTGCTGCACTGCAATTCCCAGGAATTCTTTCTCCAAAAGCTCAAAATCTTTGGCTTTAGTTGCCTGATCTAATTTTATTACCGCATTTTGCAATGCGTTTGATTTTCCTTGTTCCTGTGCCGCTGAAGTAAAATAGAATGATACCAGGGCCAGAATAGCTAATACTAACTTTTTCATATTAATGGTTTTAAGGGTTAAAAAATATTTATAGATTTTTGTCGAGGAAATCGCTGGTGCGATCTATACCGAAACTCATGAATATACCTGCATAGAAAAACCGGGTGGCAGG
>Ga0157371_10001061_pt1 | contig 30053 bp, 22 predicted proteins | sample C45metaG_FD_113462 | JGI IMG/M metagenome (GOLD analysis project Ga0157371, IMG submission 113462) | Corn rhizosphere microbial communities from Kellogg Biological Station, Michigan, USA - C4-5 metaG | ecosystem: Host-associated > Plants > Roots > Rhizosphere > Soil | place: USA: Michigan... | reverse complement strand
TATGGGAAGTTTTCCTTTTTCCATTTCACGCACCTGCACGCTACTCGTATGTGTACGCAACATCCAAGCAGGGTTTTGAGAAACGTAAAACGTATCCTGCATATCTCTTGCCGGATGGTTTTCGGGTAAATTCAATGCAGTAAAATTGTGCCAGTCATCTTCAATTTCGGGCCCTTCGGCAACAGCAAAACCAAGCCTTTGAAAAATCGAAACGATTTTATTTCTTACAATGCTAATGGGATGACGGCTTCCGATTTGCAGAGCATCACCGGGTAATGTAAGGTCAATGCCGTTTTCGGTTGTCTGCTGTTTGTCGTCGGTCGTCTTCTTCAGCTCTTCCCATTTATTTTCAGCAAACAATTTTAATTCATTCAACACTTTTCCCATTTCTCTTTTGTTTTCCGGAGTTACGTTTTTCATTTCGCCCATCAATGATTTCACAGAACCATGCGAGCCAAGGAATTTTATGCGAAAAACTTCAGCAGGATTTTTATCATCACTGGAGAAATTATTGATTTCTTCTTTTAATTTATTGATTTGCAAAAGCAGATTTTCCATACTGCAAAAATACGTGAAAGCGGAGAAAGAATTTTTCACTGAAATCTAAAACGTTATTTTATTTCTGCTTTTTATTGTTAGGTTTGCCCGACAAAAAATAAAAAATTGATTTACGATTTACACGAATATTTATCTCCATTGAATGTCGCTGAAATCAGCGGTGATGCAGCTTACAACGACAGCCAAATGGGAAGTGTTATTAAAATGAATGAAGAAGAAATTCCGGATTTATCAAATATAGATATTGTAATTGTTGGGGTAAATGAATTTCGTGGAAATGGTTTTGTTGCCACTGAAAATTCTGCAGATACGATTCGTAAGAAATTTTACGAATTGCATTACTGGCATAAAGAAATTTCGATTGCCGACATTGGAAATATTAAAAGTGGCGTGTCATTGAATGACAGTTATTCTGCGCTAACCATTGTGTTGAAGGAATTGTTTCAGCTAAATAAAACTGTTGTCATTATTGGTGGTTCACACGATAATACTTTGGCTCAATATTTTGCTTATAAAGAATTGAACAAAATAATTGATGCAACTGTCGTGGATGCTACCATTGATTTACGAAGCGAATCCACTTTGCGAAGCGAGAACTTTTTGATGGAAATGCTTACCAGCGAGCCAAACATGGTAAGACATTATAATCATATTGGATTTCAAAGTTATTTTGTGCATCCGAGAATGCTTGAAACAATGGACAAGCTTCGGTTTGATTGTTTTCGAGTTGGTACTGTAAAAGAAGATTTGGATGAGATGGAACCGGTAATCCGCAATTCAGATTTATTTAGTTTTGATATTGCTGCAATAAAAAACAGTGATGCTCCAGCCGCAACTTGCAGCCCTAACGGACTTACCGGCGAAGAAGCATGTACGCTTGTCCGTTTTGCGGGAATGAGTCCGTTACTTTCTTCTTTTGGGATTTACGGATATGATGCTTCTAAAGATCATCGGCTTCTGACAGCGTTACAAATTGCACAAATGCTTTGGTATTTTATTGACGGAAAAAACAGGAGCCGACAGGAATCAGTATTAAGTGAGAGGCAAAATTTTAATGAATACAACACTGCTTTTGCGGAAGTAGATACTGTTTTTCTTCAAAGCAAAAAAACAGGAAGATGGTGGATGCAATTGCCTGATAAAAAAATGATTGCGTGCAGTTATAAAGACTATTTATTTGCAAGCAATAATGAAATTCCTGAAAGATGGCTGAGGGCGCAGGAGAGAGATGTGTAAATTATTTTGCAGTCAAAGAAGAAATAAACTTAAATTATATTTTCAATAAATTTAAGTTCATCTCCTACTTGCAATCAATAAATTCAAATCAGTAAATTTCAAATCAAATCTTTGGCTCAAATGAAAATTTGTCAACGCTCCTTTGAATAAATAAATGCCGCTACGAATATTTATTTTGTACCAAACAAGATTCTCAAAACCGCCGTCATCAGCCATTTCGAGCATCAAAGGCATCAAAACGTTGCTGATTGCCTGTGAAGCGGTACGTGCAAATCCACTGGGAATATTGGGAACGCAATAATGAATCACATCGTATTTTTTAAAAACGGGCGATGCATGCGAAGTGATTTTTGATGTTTCAAAACATCCCCCGTGATCAATGCTAACATCTACGATTACACTTCCGGGGCGCATTTTACTTACCATTTCTTCCGTAACAACCAAAGGCGTTCTGCCGCCTGACGCTGCAAGAGCACCAACGGCAACGTCACATGTTTTTAATTGTTTTGACAAAATTCCAGGCTCTATAACAGAAGTGTATAAACGTAAGCCAATATTATTTTGCAATCGCTTTAAACGATAAATACTGTTGTCAAAGATCTTAATACTTGCGCCCATTGCCAGAGCGGTTCTTGCGGCCTGTTCGCCTACAATTCCAGCACCGATGATGATTACTTTCGTTGGCGGAATTCCGGATATTCCTCCAACCAATACGCCTTTTCCATGATTCGCATTACTCAAATATTGACCGGCAATCAGCATTACTGCGCTTCCGGCAATTTCACTCATGCTGCGAACAATTGGATTATGGCCGCTGTCATCTTTCAGATTTTCAAAACTCAGCGCGGTAATTTTTTTCTCCATCATTTTTTCCAGAATTTCACGCTTCATGGCGGTAACATGAATCGGAGAAATGATGAATTGATTTGGTTTTAACAGATCAATTTCTGTTTCGCAAACCGGCGCACTTTTGACAATTACGTCACATTCAAAAACCTCTTTTTTTGAATGTACAATCTTTGCTCCGGCATCGCTGTAATCTTTGTCAGAATAGCTTGCACCTTCTCCAGCCTTGCTTTCCATGATAACGCGGTGGCCGTTGGCGGCAAGCACTGTAACAGCTTCCGGAGTCAGCGCGATGCGGTTTTCCTGGAAAGAAGTTTCTCTTGGAATACCAATCAACAATTCTGCTCCTTTCGGTTTGATATCAAGAGTTTCTTCTAATGTTTCATAAGTGAAAGAAGGGGAAACAAAAGGTTTTGAAGATGCCATGAAGAGAGTTTACAATGAATAGTGATATAAATATAAATTTTTATGCCGGAAATGTTATCATCAATTTTCGCGAAGTAGGAGAAATGGTTTCAATGTTTGCAAAAACTGTGTCCCGCGGAAAAATTTCAGAAGCTTTTTCAGGCCATTCAACAAAGCAGATTTCATTGCTGTTCAAACAATCTTCAATGCCTGCGTCCATTGCTTCTTCTTTATTTTTTATCCGGTATAAATCAATGTGGTAAATGATCTTGTTCGTTTTCGTTTTATATTCCTGGATGATGGAAAAGGTGGGACTGCTAACAGTTTCATCTACCTGAAGCTCATCACAAAGAGCACTGATGAAAGTAGTTTTTCCGGCGCCCAATTCTCCTGAGAAAGCAAAAACCTGACGATCGTTAGCCATTTTTAAAAAATCTTTCGCAGTATTTTCAATGTCATCAAGTTCAAAAAAAATTTCCATAAAAAGGATCGTTTTGCGTACAAATTTAAAAGATTCTAATTTCTAAGATTGCTTTTCAAAATAAGAATAGCAAGTTTCGGGTAGGATAAAGAACTTTTCATTTTTATTTTTGTCTAAATGAAGAAAAATGAATGATCAGAATATCAATTTTAATCGTGTTGCAGAAGCGATAGATTTTATTCAGAAAAATTTTAAATCGCAGCCGAAATTGGAAGAAGTGGCACAACAAATTCATGTAAGCCCATTTCATTTTCAAAGAATATTTACAGAATGGGCAGGCACAAGTCCTAAAAAGTTTTTGCAATATATTAGTGTAGAATACGCAAAAAAAGTATTGAAGGATAACAATGCTTCATTGTTTGAAACAGCGATGGAAACAGGACTTTCGGGCACAAGCCGCTTGCATGATCTATTCATCAACATAGAAGGAATGACGCCTGGCGAATATAAAAATGGCGGCGAAAATCTAAATATTAATTACAGTTTCGCAGAAACTCCTTTTGGAAATATTATTGTCGCTTCTACCGCAAAAGGAATTTGTCATATTGCTTTTGCTGATGACGAAACAAAAGCTTTGCATGCACTGATCGTTAAATTTCCAAATGCAAATTTTAAACAAATGACTGATCTGATTCAGCAAAATGCATTGTTTATTTTTACGCATGATTGGAATAAATTAAATGAAATAAAACTGCATTTAAAAGGAACCGATTTTCAAATAAAAGTGTGGGAAACGCTGCTGAAAATACCCATGGGGAAATTGACAACTTATGGAAATATTGCATCCCATATTCAAAAACCAAAAGCTTCAAGAGCAGTAGGAACAGCAATTGGTGGCAATCCTGTTGCTTTTTTAATTCCTTGTCATCGTGTAATTCAATCCACAGGAACTTTTGGCGGTTATCATTGGGGAAGCACCAGGAAGACTGCAATGATCGGATGGGAAGCTGCGCAAATAAATACAGTAAAAGAATAAATAAATGCAAATCTTATTTTTCTTTGTCTTGAAGAAATTATAAAATTGATATGATTGTCATCATGTTCAATGCTTCTATAATACAACTTCCCTTCAGAATCGCTACCTTTGCGACATTCAAATTTTAGGTAATGGAATCAGCTCAAAATATTTTATCCATCGCTTTGAGCCATCCTGTGATGCATGAAGAGATGGAATTGGTACAGCATAGCTCTCAAAATATTCCCGGCTCTGTTCAATATGTTATCAATCGCTATCGCAAATCTCCAAAAATATCGGTTGAAGAAGTGGGAATGATGGTTTATAATTATAATGAAGATAAGCAGAAATCGGGGAATCTTGAATTGGTTTTTTGTTTGGAAGGAAACCGGTATTGTAAGCAAAAAGACAAAGAATGTAATTTTTGCAAACATTCTCAATCACACAATTGCGAGGAGTTGGTTGAAACAATTGATGTGGCTTGCTTCCGTTTTAACACTGATCATCTTTCACAATTTGTGAAAGGTTTAAAAACCACTACTTTTTCAGAAGATATTCTCAATTTTAACCATACCGCTTCTTTTACAAAAGTGCTGCCTCTTTGCAGCCGCACAAGAACTGTTTTAGATGCTTTGATGAACCATACTTACACTGACAGCATGGAAAATATTTTCATTAATGCACAGACACAAATGCTGTTGTTATACAGCATGGAATGTATGGGAGGGGAAGGGGAAGAAGAGTTTTCCTGCAAATTTTTGATGAATGAAGCCGATCGTGAAAAAATAGCTTTGGCGCGCGAAGTCTTGTTGCAACATATCGGCGAGCCGCTTACCATTAAAGAACTGAGCCGCAAAGCCGCCATCAATGAATGTTATTTAAAAAAAGGATTTAAAGAAATGTATGGCACAACTATCTTTGATTTTTTTCAGAGTCAGAGAATGGAACATGCGAAATATTTATTGTATGAAAAAGGATTAACGGTAACGGAAGTTGCTGCTTCCCTTGGATATTCCTCCATTTCTCATTTTTCTACTGCTTTTAAAAAACATACAGGCATTAAGCCTTGCGAATTATTATTCAGATAAAATAAAGAAGAACAAATAAGTATGGCTTTCCCTTAATTGAGAAAGCCATTTTTGTGTATTTTCATCAGGGTTAATCCTAAAAAGAAGACGAAGGAAAACCTTCGCCTTCCAAAAACCTTCCATTGCAAGGCGCTGATCCTAATCAAAATAATTTGCAATGGATGCAAATATTTAGAAATCAAATCAGTGTTTTTCATGTGTTTGCAACGGCATCATGTTCTTCAGAACATCATATAAAAACTATCATAAATATTGTGCCAAACGATTTATTTAAATGAAAATCAATAAGTTTTTTAACTGGAAATGCCCATTTTATTACATCAATTTTTAAGTAAATAATATCATTTTAAGCATTAAAACCAACTAAAACGGCTTGTAAAAATCTTTACCTTTGCAAACCTTTTATCATATAAGGCGAACAGAATGAAGAAATATCGTGAATATAAGCAGTTAGATCTTACAGGAATTGCTGATGAAATTTTAAAATCATGGAACGAAGAGAATGCTTTTAAAAAAAGCATTTCAAACAGGGACGGAAAAACTCCATTTGTGTTTTATGAAGGGCCGCCAAGCGCCAACGGAATGCCCGGCATTCATCATGTGATTTCAAGAACGCTTAAAGATCTGGTTTGCCGCTATAAAACCATGCAGGGTTTCCAGGTAAAACGCAAAGGTGGCTGGGATACTCATGGTTTACCTGTGGAATTAGGCGTTGAAAAGTTATTGGGAATTACGAAAGAAGATATCGGAAAATCCATTTCTATTGAAGAATACAACGCCACATGCCGTCGTGAAGTGTTGAAATTCAAGGACAAATGGGATGAAGTAACGCAGAAAATGGGTTATTGGGTTGATTTGCAACTTCCTTATATCACCTTTGAAAATAATTATATCGAAACACTTTGGTGGTGTTTGAAAGAATTGTACAAAAAAGGATATTTGTATGAAAGTGTAAGCATACAGCCTTATTCTCCGGCCGCCGGAACGGGTTTAAGTTCTCACGAACTGAATCAGCCGGGAACGTATAAAGATGTAAAAGACACCAGTGCAACAGTAATGTTCAAAGTAAATAGAGATTCAAGATCTGAGTTTCTGTTTTCAAAAAATGGAGAATCTGAAATATATTTTCTTGCCTGGACAACTACTCCGTGGACTTTGCCTTCCAATTTGGGATTGACGGTTGGAGCCAATATTGAATATTCGCTCGTTAACACTTTCAATCCATATACACATTTACCTATTAGTGCGATTCTTGCTTCTGATCTGATCCCAAATTATTTTAAAGCTGAGGCCGAAATTCTTCCATTGACGGATTATAAACAAAGTGATAAACTGATTCCGTGGGAAAAAATTGCCACTTTTAAAGGAAACGAGTTGGAAGGATTGACGTATGAACAATTGATGCCTTTTGAAGCAAATTCTTTGGAAAGAATTGAAGAAATTACTCCCGGCGCCCAACCTTTTAAAGTGGTTTTAGGAGATTTTGTTACAACAGAAGATGGAACAGGAATCGTTCATACTGCGCCTGCCTTTGGTGCGGATGACTTTAAAGTTGGAAAGAAAAACGATTTGGGAATTTTAATTCTTGTTGATAAAGAAGGAAAATTTATCAATGGAGTTGGAGAATTTAGTGGACGGTATGTCAAAAACTATAAGGACGAGCCACACTATGAAGATGTGAACGTTGACATTTGTGTAAAATTAAAGAAGGAAAACCGTGCTTTTAAAGTAGAAAAACATCAGCATAATTATCCGCACTGCTGGCGCACTGATAAGCCAATCATTTATTATCCGCTCGATGCATGGTTTATAAAAACGACCGCGAAAAAAGAGGAAATGGTTGAATTGAATAAAACCATCAATTGGAAACCAGCTTCGACAGGAACAGGAAGATTTGGGAACTGGCTTGAAAATATGGTTGATTGGAATTTAAGCCGCAGCCGTTTTTGGGGAACTCCCTTGCCAATATGGCGAACTGAAGATGAAAGTGAAGAAAAGTGTATCGGATCAATTGATGAATTAAAAAATGAGATCAAAAAATCTTTTGACGCAGGATTTTTAGTTGCTGAAAAAGAAACTGATATTGATTCTCAAATCAATAAAATGGTTTCTGATCTTCATAAACCTTATGTTGACAATATCATTCTTGTTTCTTCGAAAGGAAAACGGATGATGCGCGTTCCTGATCTCATAGATGTTTGGTTTGACAGTGGGGCGATGCCTTATGCACAATGGCATTTCCCGTTTGAAAACGTGGAAGAATTTAAGAAAAATTTTCCTGCAGATTTTATTGCCGAAGGTGTAGATCAAACGCGTGGATGGTTTTACACCTTACACGCTTTAGCGGTTTTATTATTCGACAGCGTTGCTTATAAAACAGTAGTTAGCAATGGATTAGTGCTCGACAAAAACGGAAATAAAATGAGCAAGCGTTTGGGAAACGTGGTTGATCCGTTTGAAACCCTTGAGGTTTTTGGACCTGATGCAACGCGCTGGTATTTAATTACGAATGCTTCGCCATGGGATAATCTAAAATTTGATACAGAAGGAATCAAAGAAGTTCAAAGGAAATTTTTCGGAACACTTTACAATACTTACCAGTTTTTTGCCCTGTATGCCAACGTTGACGGCTTTATTTTTGGAGAAGATACAATTCCTGTCACTGAAAGGTCGGAGTTGGATCAATGGATTCTTTCTTCCTTAAACTCATTAATAAAAGAGGTGACAGAAAGCCTGGATGATTATGAACCGACGCAAGCGGGACGCGCAATTGAATATTTTTTAGATGAACATCTCAGCAATTGGTATGTTCGTTTGAACCGCAGAAGATTTTGGAAACCGGTTGATAAAAACAATCCTGATGGCGAGAAGGACAAGATTTCAGCTTACCAGACTTTGTATGAATGTTTGCAGGTTTTGAGTAGATTAATTGCCCCAATTGCACCATTTTTTGCTGATTGGTTGTTTAAAAATCTCAATTCAGTAACGCAAAAAATTAATGCAGAATCTGTTCATTTAACAGACTTTCCGAAAGCTGATGAAAAGCATATCAATAAAGAATTGGAAGAAAGAATGCAACTGGCGCAGGATATTTCTTCCCTCATCTTGTCGCTTCGCAAAAAAGTGAACATTAAAGTCCGTCAGCCACTTCAAAAGGTAATTATTCCTGCAATTGATAATCATTTTGAGGAAAAAATAAGGCAGGTTGAGAATATTATTAAGTCGGAAACCAATATTAAAGAAGTTGAAATTTTGCCTGCAGCAAATAATTTTATTAAGAAGAAAGCAAAGGCGAATTTTAAAACTTTGGGTAAGAAACTTGGTGCAAAAATGAAATGGGCTGCAGCTAAAATTCAGGAACTGGATGATGAAGCGATTAATAAAATACAGGCTGGTGACTTTTTACTAAATTTTGATTTTGAAAAAAGAAATGAAGAACCTATTTTTATTTCTGAAGAGGATATTGAGATCAGTACCAACGAAATACCCGGTTTTGAAATAGCGGTAAAAGGCAATTTGACTGTGGCGCTCGACCTGGTACTTTCAGATGAATTGAAGAACGAAGGATTTGCACGTGAATTTATTAACAGAATTCAAAATATCAGAAAAGAGAATGATTTTGAACTTACCGATAAAATCCTGCTAAACATAGAAGAAAAAGAGCCGATCAAAGATATAATTACTCAATTTAATGAGTATATTTGCGCCGAAATTTTGGCAGAAAAAATCGAATTCTCGACCAAAATTTCGCAAGGCACTCAAATAGATGTCAATAATGACGCTTTTACAGTAAACGTTACTAAACAAAGTATTTAAGTATGGCTACAAAGAAAAAAACAACAAGTGTTGCACAAAAATCTAAGGCAACCAAAGCAGCAGCCAAAAAGTCTGTTCCACAAAAAAAAGCAGTCGCTAAAAAAGCAGCTCCTGTTAAAAAAGCTGTTGCCAAAAAAGCGGCTCCTAAAAAAGCCGGAACTTCAAAAGAAAAAAAATCGACAAAAGCAGCAGCTCCTAAAAAAGCGGCATCTAAATTGAGTACAAAACAAAAATCATCCATTAAGAAACAAACTCCGGTTAAAAAAACTGCTAAAGCCGGTGTAAAAAAAGCAGTACCCAAAAAATTGGCTACGACTAAAAAGAATGCAGTTGCAAAACCGGCAGCAGCCGCAAAAAAAACTGCTCCGAAGAAAGAAAACAATTCACCTAAAGCAAGTGCAGCAATTAAAAAAACTGCTGTTACTAAATCTATAAAAGAAAAAACACCTGAAAAAACCTCTTCTTCAAAAACTGCTAAACCTGGTAAGCATAAAGCAGAATTGAAAAAAGCTATTGCAAAAGTAAAAGCGCAGCATGAAGAAGAAAAAGCCCCTAAAAAACCCTTTGTAATGCCTAAAACAAACACCGAAAAAGCAAGAAAATACGAACCTGAATTTACCAAATCCGTTTTGGATCAGTCTCCTGCTGAAAATAACGGACCTTCTATGCGCTATAGCGACAATGAGCTTATGGAGTTCAGGGAATTAATTACCCGAAAATTGGAAACTGCAAAAAAAGAACTTGGATATTTGCAGGGACTCATCACCAGAAAAGATCAGATGGGCGGAGATGAAAGTGATAACCGCTATATGACCATGGAAGACGGAAGTTTGAGTATGGAAAGAGAGCAACTGAGCCAGATGGCAAGCCGCCAGATAACTTTTATTGATCATTTGGAAAAAGCGATGATGAGAATCGAAAATAAAACCTACGGTATTTGTCGCGTTACTGGAAAATTGATCGATAAAGCGAGGTTAAGAGCGGTTCCACACGCTACACTTTCTATTGAAGCAAAAATGGGAATCAACAGATAAAATTTAGACAAAATTGATAAGGAAAGAGAATTGTGAAAGCAGTTCTCTTTTTTGTTTGTCTATTCTGCTGACAAATAGGGAAACACCTTATTGTAAAATTCATCGGTTACCTTCATAATTTTTTTCATTTCTTCAACAGAATTAAAATTTCCATGCTGCTGGCGGTATTGAAAAATTGCATTTGCCATTTGATACCTAATGTAAGGGTGAACTTTCATTTCATCAACAGAAGCCGCATTTATATTGATCTTTTTGATAGCGCTACTGTTCAGAATTAAATACGGTCTTATTTTTTGAAATGTTGAATCCGGAAGTAAATAAGTTTCGGCAATTTGATCTACTGAATAAAATCCACCGAGCTTTTCTCTAAAAGAAATAATTCTTTTCGAAAGCTTACTTCCAATTCCGGGAAGAGAAATGAATTGCGAAGTGTCGGCAATATTGATATCAACTTTTTGAATAAAATCCTTTTTGCCGAATGCTTTTTCTGTTGTTTTATTTTGCTCTTGATAAGAAGAATTATTTTGAAAAGCTTTTATTGAAACGTAAGGAATTAATCGCTGCGCATCTTTTTCACTTAAGCCCCAAATCTTTTTAATGTCTTCGGCTTTATAAAATTTTCCTCCTTTTGAAATATATTTTTGAATTGTTTCTGCTGTTCGAGGTTTGATACCAAGTTTGATCCAATCGCTTGCTGTTGCTGTATTTGGATCAAAATAAAATAATTCAGCAGGCTTTGAGGCTTCATATTTTTTATAAGCCGGCGTGTAATCATTATAATATTCTTCCTCATTTTTGGAATTCATTTTTTTTGAGAAAGAATCAATTTTTAGTTGCGCGATTTCTTTTTCAAATTCAGAAAAATCTATCTTCTCTTCTTTTGTAAAAAAAGGAAATAAAAAAGGTACAATAATTAAAATAAAAATGATTGAAACGATATAAATGATTCCATGTCGCTCCTTTTTCGTAAAGTTGAAATACTCTTTAAAAGACTGCCACATGCTGTTAATTTTTAGTAAGTTACTACTAAAAATAAAACAATAAATTTTGAGAAAAAATTAAACTATTTTGAATTTTCTGCCGCCGGATTTTCTTCATAATGTTTTTTCTCCGGCCGCATTTGCGGAAACAGCAATACATCCTGGATGGAAGGCTGATTGGTAAGCAACATTACCAACCTGTCAATTCCGAAACCAATTCCGCTTGTTGGTGGCATTCCATATTCCAATGCACGCAAAAAATCCTGGTCAATGAACATTGCTTCGTCATCTCCACGCTCCATCAGTTTTGATTGTTCTTCAAAGCGTTCTCTTTGTTCCAATGGATCGTTCAATTCACTGTAAGCATTCGCAACTTCTTTTCCATTTACAATCAACTCAAAACGCTCTACCAATCCGGCTTTGCTACGATGTTTTTTGGTAAGCGGGCTCATTTCAACAGGGTAATCTATGATGAAAGTTGGCTGAACAAAATAATCTTCACATTTTTCAGAAAAAATTTCATCGATAAGTTTTCCTTTTCCCATTGTTTTATCAGCATGAATGCCCAATTGTTTGCAAACTTCACGAAGCTCTTCTTCATCTTTCCCCGTGATATCTATTCCTGTAAATTCTTTGATAGCGTCATACATCGTGATTCTTTTGTAAGGCGCTTTAAAATTAATTTCTTTTTCTCCGGCCATTACTTTTGTTGTTCCATTTACAGCTAACGCAGCTTTTTCCAACAATTGTTCGGTGGTTTCCATCATCCACAAATAATCTTTGTAAGCCACATAAAATTCGAGAACGGTAAATTCAGGATTGTGTGTGCGGTCCATTCCTTCATTTCTGAAATTTCTACTGAATTCATACACCCAATCAAAACCTCCAACAATCAGTCTTTTTAAATATAATTCGTTGGCAATCCGCAAATAAAATGGAACATCTAATGCATTGTGATGCGTGATGAAAGGCCGTGCAGCAGCCCCTCCGGGAATATTTTGCAAAACAGGAGTATCAACTTCAAGCGCTCCATGATCGTTTAAAAAATCACGCATTGCATTGATCATTTTTGTTCTCTTGATAAATGTTTCTTTTACATGAGGATTAACAATTAAATCTGCATAACGTTGACGATACCTAAATTCTGCATCCGTAACTTCATCAAAAGTTTCTCCATCCTTTTCTTTTACAACTGGCAATGGGCGTAATGATTTTGATAAAATTTTAAATTTCGAAACATGAATAGACGTTTCACCGGTTTTCGTAGTAAAAACGTATCCTTTGACACCAATAATATCACCAATGTCTAATAATTTCTTCCAAACGGTATTATAAAGCGTTTTGTCTTCTTCAGGAGCAATATCATCTCTACGGATATATAGTTGAATTTTTCCTGTTGCGTCCTGAATTACTGCGAAAGAAGCCTTTCCCATATCGCGGATGCTTAAAATTCGTCCTGCAATACAAACATCTGCAAACTCACTTTTATTTTCTTCGCCTTTGTAATTGTCTTTAATAAAAGCAGCGGTTGTATTTACAGGAAATAATTCTGCAGGATATGCATCAATTCCTAATTTATTTAGTTCTTTCAACTTGTCTCTGCGGATAATTTGTTGCTCAGAAAGATGTTCACTATTCATATATTGTTCAATAAAATTTTGTCCTAAAATGGTAAATGAAAAATTTTTGCAAAGGTAAACTTTTGAACAAAAGGCAATAGAGATTTATAATGCCGGAATTTGGTACGACACAGTAAGACAAAAGCATTCCCAAAGGAATGCAATTCTGATATATTTTCTGGAAATGATAAAGCTGAAAACAGCTTTTCTGTTAAAACTTTTATCTTTTTTTAAGTTCTTCTATTTCCCGCTCTAATTTCACGATGGTAGCGTTGATATTGGCCAACCTTTTACCATTTTTGGATATTTTAAAAGTGGGATGAACTGATTTTAATTCTTCTTTGTATTCGGCTAATTGTTCTTTAAGGGTTCTCAGCTTGCCTGCAACTTCATTATTTCTAACGGGTCGTGCCATAACATTTAATAATTTTTATACAAAGTATGAAATTAAAATTAAAAATTCATTTCGGTCAAAAATATTTTTAAGATTTTTTATACTTTGCCTTCAACAGCATCATTTTATACATTTAAACCGATTTTAAAATAGTTTAAAAATAGCAACATTATAACATAACAAATGCAATTAATGAATAAAAAAGCAATGTATAAATTGTAATTTTGCATCTTCTTTCCAATATATGAGCGACGAAATAAAACATGAATGTGGCCTTGCTTTTATACGGCTGCGCAAACCTTTCTCTTATTACCGTCAAAAATATGGTACTGTTTTATATGGGCTGAATAAGTTATACCTGTTGATGGAAAAACAACACAATCGCGGACAAGATGGTGCCGGAATTGCGACAGTGAAATTGAACACAGAACCCGGTTATCCTTTTCTTCATCGTATTCGCAGTGTTGACAACCAGGCAATTTCTGATCTTTTTTCACAAATCGGTAACCAGGTAAATGATATCAAAAAAGATCATCCTGATATAGAACAACATGCAGGCTTGATGAAAGGGCATGTAGATTTTCTCGGAGAATTATTGCTTGGTCATCTGCGATATGGAACGCAGGGAAAAAATAATGTGGAATTTTGCCACCCGTTTGTAAAAAGAAATACCATTCCTGCGCAAAATCTTGCCATGGCAGGAAATTTTAATCTCATTAATAAAGACGAGTTATTTTCTCTTGTAAATAGTGCCCGAACTGAAACCTATTCTCAAAGTGATCTTGGTGCAATGATGGACGTGGTGCATCATTTCCTGGTAAAAGCGGATGAAGCTTCTCCACAAGGATGTGATGTTGCTGCTGTTTTACAAAAAGCAGTTCCTTATTTTGATGGTGGATTCACTTTTGGCGGACTTACCGGAAATGGCTCTGGTTTTGTCGTTCGCGACGCGCATGGAATTCGTCCGGCATATTACTATGCAAATGACGAAGTAATTGTTGCCGCAAGTGAACGTGCTGCAATTCGCACTGCATTTAATGTTCCGGAAAATGAAGTGAAAGAACTTATGCCGGGAACTGCTCTCATTACCACTCCTGATGGCCAATATTCTATTCAACAAATTTTGGAACCAAAAGAAAGAAGAGCATGCAGTTTTGAACGCATTTATTTTTCAAGAGGAAGTGATGAGAAAATTTATCGTGAAAGAATTGCGCTGGGTTACCATCTAAGCGAAAGAGTGTTAAAAGCAGTGGATCATGATTTGAAAAACACGATCTTTTCTTTCATTCCAAACACCGCCGAAACTGCTTTTTATGGAATGATCAAAGGCGCTGAAGATTATCTCAATAAAATAAAAATTGAACGCATTCTTAGTTGGGGGAAAGATTATGATCCGGAGAAACTAACGGAGATGATTAACCGGAAAGTGAGGATGGAAAAAATTGCGATAAAAGATGTAAAACTTCGCACTTTTATCACCGAAGATAACAGCCGCAATGAAATGGTGCAGCACGTTTACGATATCACTTATGGCACAGTTAGAAAAGGAATTGATACGTTGGTTGTCATTGATGATTCGATTGTGAGAGGAACTACTTTGCGTGAAAGTATTATCAGAATGCTTGCCCGTTTGGAACCTAAAAAAATTATTGTTGTTTCTTCTGCTCCGCAAATAAGATATCCTGATTGTTATGGAATTGATATGAGCAAACTGGGTGAATTTGTTGCTTTCAAAGCTGCAATGAAATTGATCAAAGAAAGAGGAATGGAACCGATGTTGCAAGATCTTGTTGAAAAATGCAAAGAGCTGAAACGAAACAACCAGCTGCATACTGTAAACCTCGTTCGTGAAGTTTACAAACCATTTAGCCTGGAAGAAATTGATCAGAAAATTGCTCAATTGATCACACCTACAGAAATAAATATTCCTGTAGAAGTAATTTATCAAACGATTGAAGACCTTCACGATAGTTGCCCGACAAATACCGGCGATTGGTATTTCACGGGAAATTATCCTACGCCCGGGGGAAATCGCGTAGTAAACACAGCTTTTTTAAATTATATGGAAGGGAAGAATGTAAGAGGTTATTAGTTATTGATAATTTAATTATTGATTACTCTGCTTGATACAATTGATAGCAGATCTTTTTCCATTGTCTTCTAAAAATCTTTTCTTTAAATTTAATGGAATAATTTTGGTAATATTTTTTTCAAATGGCAGAAACGGCTGAAAAATATATTATCGGAATAGACGTTGGCACCGGCAGCACTAAAGCGGTTGCGATGGACAGTAAAGGAACAATTATTGCGAATTCTCAAATTTATTATTCTACCAACGAACCTCATCCAGGCTACTCAGAGCAAGATCCTGAGATCATCTGGAAGGCCTTTATAGATTGCATCCAAAAAATAATTTCCATTGTAAAATATCCTCCTGTTTCTATCAGTCTTAGCAGTGCAATGCATGGGTTGTTGTTGGTTGACAAAAATAATTTACCCATCACTCCTTTGATGACCTGGGCAGATACAAGAAGCGGAAAAATTGCTGAAAAAATAAGGCAATTACCTGAAGCGGAAACGCTTTATAAATCAACAGGAACGCCGATTCATTCGATGACGCCATTGTGCAAGATCATTTGGCTGAAGGAAAATCAATCTGATATTTTTAAAGCCGCTTTTAAATTCATTTCTATCAAAGAATTTATTTGGTTCAGATTATTTCATGTTTATGAAACGGATGATTCTATTGCCTCAGCTACCGGTTTATTTAATATCGAAACTTTTCAATGGAATGATTTTTCATTGAAACTCTGTAACATCAATTCTGCTCAACTTCCAGAACTGGTCTCAACAGATTTTATCCGGAAAAATTTGAATAAAGAAATTGCTGAATCATTGAATATTCCTGCTGAAACAATGTTTTGTATTGGCGCGAGTGATGGTTGCCTGGCTAATATTGGAAGTTATGCAATTGAAAAAGGAATAGCTGCATTAACGATCGGAACCAGCGGCGCAGTAAGGGTTGCGAATGAAAAACCAATTTTCAATTTTGGTGAAATGACGTTCAATTATGTGTTGGATAAACAAACATTTATTTGTGGCGGTCCGGTAAATAATGGCGGCAATATTATGGATTGGTTGTTCGAAACTTTTCTGAAAAACATTGATCCTAAAAAAGAAGATTTCGAAAACTTTTTTAAGATAGTTGATACGATTCCGCCAGGAAGCAAAGGATTACTTTTTCTTCCCTATTTGTACGGCGAAAGAGCGCCTGTTTGGGATGAAAGATCCAGCGGAGTTTTTTTTGGAATAAAACCCTTTCATACCAACGCGTCATTCTTAAGAGCCGCTTTAGAGGGGATTTGCTATTCAATGAACGAAGTTTTGCAAATCGTAGAATCATCAACTGAAAAGATTGTACAACTCAACGTGGGCGGTGGTTTCATCCAATCAAAAACATGGATGAAAATTCTGGCAGATATTACTGGCAAGAATTTATTTGTAATAGAAACAGAAGATTCATCTGCAATTGGCGCTGCAATTTTAAACATGAAAGCGTTGAAAATGATTAAGAATTATGATTCACTGCAACCCAAAAATAATCTGATTGTTCAGCCTGATTGGAACATTCATTTACTATATCAAAAATATTATACGGTCTTTAAAAATTTGTATCGGTCTTTAAAAGATTTGATGCATGAGGATTATGAGATGGGGAAAATACGGAGTTCATAAAAGTTGTAATAGTTCTCAATCATCGTATCAGAAATTTGGCATAGCCAACGGGAAAATAAAAACAGGATTGGTTCATAGTAAACAAAGAAATAATCGCTTTTCTTAAGGAAAGAAAAATATTTGTTTGTTTACTACAACAATTTACACTGCTGTAAATCATTTTGCATAAAAAAATCGCTGTTGTTACGCAGCGATTTTCATTTAACCTTTTAAGTTTTAAGCAAAAGCTTTATCTCCTTTTTTGTAAGGGAGATTTCCATCGTAATGACCAGGAGTCTCAACATAACGGCGTGCCTGAGTGCAACCAATTTCTGAAGTAAAATAGCCAAGCATTGTCAGCTCTTTCATCATCCTGAAATAATGAGAAGGATCGTCTTTTTTCTTGTTTTTCATGTATGCTTTTTGCTCATTATCCAGCTTTACCAAAAGGTCATGACGTTGCTCCGGCTTGATTTTTACAAAAGAATCACCATAACTTTTTTTAGAAAGATCATTCAGTTTTTTCATCCCCTCATGAAAAATTTTCTGATCTTTTTCTTCGTAACAATCATTTACCATTACGGTCATAAATTGGCCTGTTTTAGCGGCTTTCGCACCAGGAGTTTTTGTTGGCGGTAAAATAGTGTCCGCCACTTCATCAAGATAGGCAACATCCTCTGGCGTAAAAGTCATTGATACACCTGTATCGCTTTTGCATCCTGATAAAAATGCACTACCGCCTACTAATGTTCCTCCTAAAAGGAGTGAAATATATTGAACTGCTTCTCTTCTGTCCATATTAAAATAGTATTTTTTAAAAATTAAACTTTATAATTTACTCCAAATCCCTGGCGATAATCGCGTTTGATGTATTGATTTACTTCAGGAACATTGGTAACTTTCATATCATTATTGTCCCACAAAAGTTCAACATAACGGGCAGGATAATTATATCCTTGTCCGCTGGCTTTTGGAGTTCTGATATCAAATCCGCGAATGGCAAGATTGCTCATCAACAGTGCTTCTGTAAGCGGACCTGCAACAGCAAAATCAGAATCCATTGGCATTTTTCCGTATCCTGCCATCGCGCCTTCTACCCATTGTGCATAGTGTCCTTCTGCGCTTCCCGGAATTCTTGGATATTTCTGTGGAACTTTTACTTCGTTAGTTTTTGAAGTAGGTAACAATTGCGGATTCATTCCATAAGTGCCGCACATCATTTTTCCTTTTGTACCAATGAATAAAGTTCCGTTTCCTCCATCACCAAAAACTTCATTTGGACCTAGTTCATCCGGCCGCTCAGGTTGTATTCCTCCATCCATCCAATGCACTTCTACAGGACCATTGGTTTTATTGGTTTTCGGAAATTTCATAATTACGTGGCTTGACGGAGGACAGCTTTCAGGGAAATATCCTCTTTGGAATTCGCCAACGTAAACACTTCCAACACTTGCCTGCACGGAATTGATATATCCAAGATTTAAAACAGCAAAAGCCGGTTGGACAATATGACAACCCATATCGCCCAAAGCGCCGGTTCCATAATCCCACCATCCGCGCCAGTTGAACGGCACAAGGTTATTAAAGTAATTTTTTTCAGGAGCGTTGCCCAGCCACAGATTCCAGTCTAATTCAGGAGGAATCGGTGCCGCTTCTGTCGGGCGTGGAATTCCTTGTGGCCAAACGGGACGATCGGTCCAGCAATAAACGGTATGTACGTCACCGATAATGCCGGCATCATACCATTCCATTAATTGCCTTACACCATCCCCGGAAGCGCCCTGGTTGCCCATTTGAGTAACTACTTTGAATTTCTTCGCCGCTTTTGTAAGCATTCTTGCCTCGTAAACATCATGCGTCAATGGTTTTTGAACATACACATGTTTTCCCAGTTCCATCGCAGAATAGGCCGCAACTGCATGTGTATGATCCGGAGTTGAAACAGAAACTGCATCAAAATTCTTTGCATCCTTATCCAACATTTCCCTGTAATCTTTATAATATTTTGCTTTTGGAAATTTCTTTCGACTTCCGGCAGCCTGGCGATCATCCACATCACACAAAAAAGCAATTTCCGCTTTACCACTTCGATAAAAATGATTAATGTCATCCGCACCTTTTCCGCCTACTCCAATCGAAGCGATTACAAGTTTATCACTCGGAGCAATGAAACCTTTTCCGCCTAAAACGTGGCGGGGAACAATCATAAATCCAGCCGCTGTAATAGCGGTGTTTTTTAAAAATTCTCTGCGGGAAGTTCCCGAACTCTGTTTTTCTGTTTGATCTTCCATGATTATTTTTTTAAAAAGATGAAAAAATTCATTTTCAAAAGTGTAAAACTATATATTTCCTTTCTTCAGCTCTCCCACTGCATGATCCACAGCTCTTGCTGTCATTGCCATATAAGTTAAAGAAGGATTTACACAATTAGATGAAGCCATAAATGAGCCATCGGTTACAAAAACATTTGGTGCATCCCAAACCTGGTTCCATTTATTGAGCACCGAAGTTTTAGGATCAAGTCCCATTCGCGCTGTTCCCATTTCATGAATTCCTCTTCCCATGGTGCCGTCTCCATCAAATCCCTGAACATTTTTTACACCGGCAGCTTCCAGCATTTCCATCGCATCGTTTTTCATATCAACACGCATCTTTCTTTCATTGTCTCTCCATTCTGCATCAATTGCCAGCACGTTCAATCCCCATTTATCTTTTTTGTTTTTATCAAGAGTTACTTTGTTTTCATGGTAAGGTAATATTTCTCCAAAACCGCCCATTCCCATTGTCCATTGTCCCGGTTCTGCCAATGCATCTTTGAAATCACCACCAATATTCATTTCAGCAATTTCTCGGCTCCAGCCTTGCCTGCTTGCCCCACCCTGATAACCAAAACCACGGATGTAATCTCTTTTATCTCCAAATAAATTTCGGAATCGTGGAATGTAAATGCCATTTGCCCTGCGACCAAAATAATATTTGTCATCATAACCATCAACAGTTCCCCCTGCGCCTACGCCAAGGTGATGATCCATAAGATTGTGACCAAGTTCGCCGCTGCTGCTGCCTAAACCATCAGGCCAAACGTCTGTTGCGGAATTCATCAAAACCCATGCGCTGTTTAATGTGGAAGCATTCAGAAATACGATCTTGGAAAAATACTGGTACGTTTTATTGGTTTCTGCATCCAATACTTCTACGCCTTTTGCTTTTTTCGTGTCCTTATCATACAAAATTTTTGTAACGATAGACCACGGACGAACAGTAAGATTTCCTGTTTTCATTGCGGCAGGTAAAGTAGAAGATTGAGTGCTGAAATAAGCGCCGAAAGGACATCCGAGCCAACATTTATTTCTGTATTTGCAATTAGATCTTGCCTGGATTGGCTCGGTGATATTGGCACAACGGCCAATAATCATCGCGCGTTTATTTTCATAATGTTTTTTAATTCTGTCAGCCACATCTTTTTCTACTACGTTCATTTCCATTGGAGGCATAAAATGACTATCCGGAAGTTGAGGTAAATTTTCTTTAGATCCGCTGATACCCGCAAACTTTTCAACATAAGTGTACCACGGCTCAATGTCTTTATAACGAATCGGCCAGTCCACTGCGATGCCATCTTTGGCGTTTGCCTCAAAATCAAAATCGCTCCAGCGATAAGTTTGGCGTCCCCACAAAAGTGAGCGTCCACCCACATGATAACCTCTGAACCAATCAAAACGTTTTACTTCCACATAAGGACAGTCTTGTTCATTTACCCACCAATCCACGTTCATTTCGTTCAAAGGATAATCTCTTTTTAAAACCGGATGATCCTGGATCATTTTCTGAGTGCGGCCACCACGATGAGGAAATTCCCACGGGCCTTTTACTGCATTGACATAATCTTTAACATGCTCAATATTCTGGCCTCGTTCGAGCATGATAGTTTTGAGACCTTTTTCAGTAAGTTCTTTTGCTGCCCAGCCGCCGGAAATTCCGGAGCCGATCACAATTGCATCATAAGTGTTGTCTGCCATTGATTTTTTTATTTTAGGTATTAGGGTTTTGTTATGAGGTCTTTCATGATGTCTTCGAATTGCACTCGAGATTAACCACCTTGAAGTACTTGTACTTCGTCTCTTTAGTAAAGCAACAAATAATTCGGATTTTTATTTTAAATCCTATTACTTATTACTTTTCTCTTTTTACTTTTCTACCAATCACACGTCACAAATTCTGATCGCTTCTTTCAAAGAATCCACTTTATTTTTCCTAGTTGGCATAAATTCCTGTGCAACATATCCTTTAAATCCAGTACCTTTTATCGCCCGCATAATTGCCGGATAATATAATTCCTGTGTTTCATTGATCTCATGTCTTCCCGGAACGCCGCCAGTGTGGTAATGTGCAAAATATTGATGATTGTCCCTGATCGTTCTGATCACATCGCCTTCGTCAATTTGCATGTGATAAATATCATAAAGCAATTTAAAGTTTTCTGAGTTAATATTTTTACATAATTGCACTCCCCACGCAGAATGATCACACATATAATCTTTATGATCGATTTTGCTGTTTAAAAGTTCCATGATCAAAACCACTCCATTTTGTTCGGCCAAAGGCAAAATCTTTTTGATCGCCTGCTCACAATTTTTCATTCCGGTTTCATCGTCCATTCCATTTCTCGCTCCGCTAAAACAGATCAGATTTTTATACCCGGCTTTTTTCATCAATGGAATTACTTCAAGATATTCTTTGATCAAATGTTCATGATTGGACGGATCATTCAATCCTTTGTACAAATTGTTTTCGCCATTTGTATAACACATCGAACAATAAATTCCATTCTGCTGAAGCACAGGCCAATCTTTTGGAGCCAATAAATCGATCGCGCTAAAGCCAATTTCCTTTACCGTTTTGCACAACTGATCCAGGGAAAGGTCATTAAAAGTCCAGCGACAGACGGAATGATTGATGTTGCCTTTGAGCTTTTCATTTTCCAAAAAAGAAATTTTTTCTGCAAAAGAAATCGCAGGAGCAGCAATAGCTGCAGAGGTTCCAAGGGCAAGATTTTTTAATACCGATCTTCTGCTTTGTTTTGTCATCTTCATTTAAATATTCACAGTTTGATCTACGGGTTTTTCATTTTTATCGTGAAACGCCAACGCAAATAATATAAATACAACCAGCGCAATGAGAGAAGGAATGATCCAAACCATCTTCCAGTCAGAAACGTTGGCAACGGTGTAAGCATCTTTGATTAATCCGGCAATCCAAAAACCAATCAGCATTCCAATGCCATACGTCGCCAAAGTGATCAATCCCTGCGCGGCGCTTTTAAATTTAGGGCCGGCTTTTGCATCTGTATAAATTTGTCCTGATACAAAAAAGAAATCATAACAAATGCCATGTAAAATAATGCCGATGATGAGCATGAATGCTAAATTATCCGCATTGCCATAAGCAAATAAAGCATAGCGAATTGCCCATGCGAGCATGCCTGCTAAAATCGTGATTTTGAATCCAAATTTTTTGAAAAAGAAAGGAAGTAACAAGAGGAAAAATATTTCGAAAAACTGGCCAAGACTCATCTTCGCTGTCGGATTCGTCATACCAATATCCTGAAGAAATGGATTGGCATATTGATAATAAAATGCCAGCGGAATGCAGATAAGAATTGAAGCGATAAAAAATATTAAATAGTTTTTATCCTTCAATAATTTCAATGCATCTAACCCCAACACTTCTGAAACTTTTACCTGCGCACCTTTTGCAACTTTTGGAGGAGTTTTGGGCAACGTGAAACTGAAAATTCCCAAAATCAGGGAAGCTATGGAAGCTAATAAAAAAGTATTTCTCATCAACCCTGCTTTTACGCTTTCTGCAGAATCCCAAAGGAAAATAAGACTAATTGCAAGTCCGGCAACGATCCATCCAATAGTGCCCCAAACCCTGATCGGAGGAAATTGTTTTTCAGTATTGGTCATTTGATTAAATGAAATCGAATTTACCAACGCCAGCGTTGGCATAAACAGGATCATGTAAATTAAGAGGTAATAAAAAACTGCCGGCGGATAGACATTGGTTACTGCGCCTATAGAATAAACCTGGTACAATAAAAAAGCGCCAATAAGATGTAATACACCAAGAATTTTTTCAGCATTGAAATAACGGTCTGCAATTAATCCGATGATAAACGGAGCAATAATAGCGCCCCACGATTGTGTGGAGAACACAGATCCGGTCTCTGCGCCGTTTGCGTTCAGATTATTAATCAAAAAAGTGCCAAGAGTTACAAACCAGGCGCCCCAGATAAAAAACTCGAGAAACATCATGGCAGAAAGCTGCAGTCGGGTGGTAAATTTCATTTACAAAAATTTGATTTTTGAATAAAAAAAGGATTGATAAAAATGGTATAGAGATTCAATTTAAAACTTTGAATGGTTTGCAATAAATATTGATAAAAAAAATCCGGTAAACAATAACTTGGAAGTTTAAATGTACAGATTTTATGAATAAATCAATTTTTCTGAAAAATATTTTTTTAAAAACTATAAATATTTTGGTAGAAAATATTTTTACAAAAAACAAAAAATCTATTCTGGGGGTAAAATAACTTTTGCGAAATATAATATTATAGCGAGACAAATAAATAACTACGATTTTTTTATTTTTTATTTATCGGAAATCAAAGATGCAATACTGGTTTCAAGGAGATTGATTCGCCTGTGGAATGAAGAATTAATTCAATTTTCTATTTGCGTTTAGATCAAATTTAATCACGCAATTTTCAATAAAAATCACTCGTTTTTTTTGATTTTATTCCAAAAAAATTTTGGTTCATTCTTTCTTTAACAAAAAAAATTGAACACATTTAAAACAAGATTTGCTACATTCATGCCCGATTTTAAAAAAAAACATGTTACCATCACTATGGGAAATTTTCAAATAAAAGTTCAGCCAAAAAAATATGATGCAATCATTGTTGGTTCAGGTGCCGGCGGTGGAATGGCAGCATACGTTTTGGCAAATGCAGGCTTAAAAGTTTGCCTGATAGAAGCAGGACCCAATTTCAATCCGGCCGTAGATTCGAAGCAATTGCAAAATCCGTGGGAATCGCCGCGAAGAGGTGCCAGCACTAAGTATCGTCCGTTCGGAGATTTTGACGGATGCTATTGGGGCTGGGAAATTGATGGCGAGCCTTATACCAATGCAAAAGATTCCAATTGGGAATGGTGGCGAGCCAGAATGGTTGGTGGCCGAACCAATCACTGGGGAAGAATTTCTTTGCGTTTTGGCCCCGATGATTTTAGAAGAAAAAGCATCGATGGCCTTGGGGATAACTGGCCAATCGGATATGATGATGTAAAACCTTACTACGATAAAATTGATAAGCTGTTAGGAATTTTTGGTACCAACGAAAATATTCCGAACGCACCTGATGGCATTTTTCTTCCGCCACCAAAGCCGCGTTTGCATGAATTGATGATCAAAAAAGCAGCAACAGGAATTGGAATTCCTGTCATTCCTTCGCGACTTTCTATTCTTACCAAAAAAATTAATGACACACGCGGTCAATGTTTTTATTGTGCACAATGCGGCCGCAGTTGTAAAATATTTGCTGATTTTTCTTCTTCTTCTGCCTTGGTGCTACCTGCATTGGCAACTGGAAATGTAGATCTTATTGTTAACGCAATGGTTCGCGAAGTGTTGACCAATAGAGACGGATTGGCTACCGGCGTTTCTTATGTGAACAAAGAAGACTTGCAGGAATACCAGGTGATGGGACGCACCGTTATTCTCGGCGCCAGCGCATGCGAATCTGCAAGATTATTATTGAATTCAAAATCGCCTCGTCATCCAAATGGATTAGCGAATTCGAGTGATGTTGTTGGCCATTATTTACATGATTCCACCGGTGCAGATATGGGAGGAATTATTCCTGAATTATTCGACAGAAAACGCTACAATGAAGATGGAGTGGGCGGCATGCATGTTTATACTCCGTGGTGGCTTGACAATAAAAAGCTTGATTTTCCACGTGGGTATCACATTGAATATGGTGGTGGTTTTGGAATGCCTTTATATGGTTTCCAATGGGGAATTGAAAACTTAAACGGCACTTATAAAGTAAAAGGAAAACAAAAAGAAGCCGGCGGATATGGCGCGTCCTTAAAAGAAGACTATCGTTATTTCTTTGGCGCGCATGTGGGCATGGCTGGGCGAGGGGAAGCAGTTGCCATGTATGACAGCTATTGCGAAATTGATCCTGATGTAGTAGATGTTTACGGAATTCCGGTTTTAAAATTTCATACCAAATACACTGATTATGAAATTAAACAAGCGAAGCACATGAAAGAAACTTTTTCTGAAATCCTCCATGCAATGGGAGCAGTAATTACATGGGGCGGAGATGATGGCCCTGAAGATAATTACGGTCTTCACGCACCTGGAAATATTATTCATGAAGCCGGAACAATCAGGATGGGCGATGATCCGAAAAAATCTGCCTTGAATAAATATGCACAAGCGCATGATTGTAAAAATTTATTCAACGTTGATGGCGGACAATTTGTTTCGCAGGGCGATAAAAATATCACATGGACGATTCTTGCATTGTCCATGCGGACGTCCGAATATATTGTGGACCAACTGAAGAAAAATCAGATATAGTAAACAAACTTTTTTACGAATTTCTATTTTAAATTTTTAAAAAATGGACAGAAGAAAATCACTGAAAGTAATGGTTTTGGGAACCGTTTCTTCAGGTTTAATGTTAGATGCTTGCAAAACCGCCGATAAAAAAGCCATTCTGAAAAAGGCTCCTGAAAGCACTGAGAAAAAGCATCCCGGTCTGATGAAAGAAGAAGTGAAACATTTGGAAGAAGTCAATTCTTACAAATATTTCACACCTCACGAAATGCAAACAATAACGATTCTCGGCGATATTATTATACCAAAAGATGATGTGAGCGGAAGCGCTTCAGATGCCAAAGTGCCTGACTTTATTGAATTTATTGTAAAAGATCAGCCGGAGCACCAGGTGCCTATGCGAGGCGGATTGCATTGGCTGGATATGCAATGTCTGAAACGTTATAATAATGCTTTTGCAGAATGCAATCATCAGCAGCAAATGGAAATGGTGGATGAAATTGCATGGCCCAAAAAAGCAAAACCTGAAATGAAACCAGGAGTAAAATTTTTCAACCTGATGAGGAATCTGACGGCAACCGGATTTTATACTTCTGAGATCGGAGTAAAAGATGTTCGATATATGGGCAATACTCCGAATCAATGGAACGGAGTGCCAGCCGATGTTTTAAAGCAATACAATCTTGCTTATACTCCAAAAGAGTTGAAAGAATGTATTAGTTTTTAGGAATAAATTATTCAATTATTTAGATTAGATTATTATGAGAAAATTAAGAATGGGAATGGTAGGAGGCGGAAAAGACGCTTTCATTGGCGCTATTCACCGCATTGCTGCAAACATGGATGGCTTGATTGAATTGAGTTGCGGAGCTTTAAGCATTCATCCGGAGATTGCCAAGGAATCAGCCGAAATGTTGTTTCTTCCAAAAGACAGAACATATCTGAGTTATGAAGAAATGATCAGCAACGAAAGCAAGATGCCGGCAGACAAAAGGATTGATTTTATCACCATCGTAACACCCAATTTTGCTCATTTTGGACCGGCAATGATGGCTTTGGAAAATGGATTTAATGTCGTTGTTGAAAAGCCAATGACCTTCACTTTGGAAGAAGCGAAGGCGCTTCAAAAGAAAGTGGATGAAACCGGTTTGCAACTTTGTCTTACACATACTTATTCGGGTTATCCGATGATAAAACAAGCGCGAGATATGGTTCAAAGTGGAGTTTTGGGAAAGCCAAGAAAAATTGTTGTAGAATATTTGCAGGGCTGGCTTAGTAAACTTTCAGAAAGAGAAGGAAATAAAGGAGCAGCATGGCGCACAGATCCCAGCAAATCGGGAAAGGCTGGTTGTATGGGCGATATCGGAACTCATGCAGCTCATCTTGCAGAATATGTTTCAGGCTTGAAAATTACGCAGCTTTGTGCTAATCTAAACGTGGTGGTTCCCGGCAGAATGCTTGATGATGACGGAAATGTTTTGTTACGTTTTGAAAATGATGTGAATGGGGTTTTGGTTGCTTCGCAAATTGCTGCCGGAGAAGAAAACAATCTGAAATTGAAAATTTATGGAGAGAAAGGAGGAATTGAATGGGCACAGCAGGAGCCGAATACTTTGCTGGTAAAATGGCTGGATGAGCCTGCGCAAATCTTGAGAGCCGGAAGTAATTATCCGGGTATCTTAAGCAAAGCTGCAATAGACAATTGCCGTACTCCCGGCGGTCATCCGGAAGGCTATCTGGAAGCATTTGGCAATATTTATAAAAACTTTGCACACACACTGATGGCGAAATTGGAAGGTAAAACTGCGACAAAAGAAATGCTTGATTTTCCGAAGGTAGATGAAGGAGTTCGTGGCATGGCATTTATCGAAAACGTAGTCGCTTCTTCTCAGTCCAATGAAAAATGGATTAACTTTAAGGTTTAGCAATCTGATACAAGCAGCGTTATCAGTATTTTTTGGATAAATTTTATCACCACAAATTCAATGACAACAATCAAAGGCCCCGGCATTTTTATCGCACAGTTTATCGGCGACGAACCTCCATTCAATACTTTAGAAAGTATTTGTCAATGGGCAAAAGACAAAGGTTTTGTAGGAATTCAAATTCCAACTTCCGACACACGTTTTATAGATCTTCAAAAAGCTGCAGAAAGCAAAACTTACGCAGACCAATTAAAAGGAACTGTAAATAGTTTTGGTTTAGACATTACAGAACTTTCTACTCATTTGCAAGGTCAATTGGTGGCGGTAAACCCCGTTTATAATGCTTTGTTCGATAGTTTTGCTCCTGAGCAATTTCGCAACAATCCGAAAGCAAGACAGGAATGGGCGGTGCAACAATTAAAATATGCAGCGAAAGCTTCAGAAAATTTAGGACTTACTGCACATGCGACTTTCAGTGGCGCTTTGCTCTGGCCTATGGTTTATCCCTGGCCGCAACGTCCTGAAGGTATTGTAGAAGATGGCTTTAAAGAATTGGCAAAAAGATGGCTTCCGATCCTAAATGTTTTTGATGAATGCGGTGTGGATGTTTGTTACGAAATTCACCCGGGCGAAGATCTTCATGATGGAATTTCTTATGAAATGTTTTTAGAAAAAGTAGATTTTCATAAAAGAGCTTGCCTGCTTTATGATCCTTCGCATTTTGTGTTACAAGCACTGAATTATCTTGAATACATTGATTTTTATCACCAACGGATTCGTGCTTTTCATGTAAAAGATGCCGAGTTTAACCCGACAGGAAAACAAGGTGTTTATGGCGGTTACCAAAGTTGGTTAAATCGTGCGGGACGATTCCGTTCTACCGGCGACGGCCAGGTTGATTTCAAAGCTATCTTCAGCAAACTTGCCGCTTATGATTATCCCGGTTGGGCAGTTTTGGAATGGGAATGTTGTTTAAAAAATTCAGAAGACGGGGCAAGGGAAGGAGCCGAATTTATAAAAAATCATATCATTCGGGTTACCGAAAAAGCTTTTGATGATTTTGCCGCAACCGCTCCAAATGAAGACTTAAACCGTTCCGTTCTCGGGTTGAAATAGTTTGATTTCAAACTATTTTTTATTACTTTTTCAATCGTTAAAAAATAAATTCTTATGTATAAAATTTCAGCGCTTCTCATTGGCTTTATCGTTTTTATCAGTTTCACTTCTTCAAAAACTCCACCTATGAATCATTCTGCAAATTCTTTAAGCAGCAAAGAAAAAAATGACGGATGGAAATCATTATTTGACGGAAAAACAACGAACGGCTGGCATACGTACGGAAAACAGAATGTAGGCAATGAATGGAAAGTGGAAGATGGTGTCATTCATTTAGATGCTTCTACAAAAGATGCCGAACATGGTGATCTTGTTACCAATGATGAATATGAAAATTTTGATTTGAAATTGGATTGGAAAATTTCCGAAAAAGGAAACAGCGGAATTATTTTTTATGTTCATGAAGATCCGGCAAAATATCCCGAAACTTATGAAACCGGAATAGAAATGCAGGTTTTGGATAATGGAACTCCAATCAGAAAAGGGCAACCGGATGGAAAGTTTTATACGCACAGAGCCGGTGATCTTTATGATCTGATGGCTTCAAAAGAAGTGGCAAAACCGCTTGGAGAATGGAACCAGGTAGAAATAAAATCAGTGAACGGCAAACTGGATTTTTACATGAATGGAGAACACACTCTTTCTACCCATCTTTGGAATGACTACTGGAATAAAATGGTTGCCATCAGTAAATTTAAAAATATGCCGGGCTTTGCAACATTCAGGAAAGGAAAGATCGCTTTGCAGGATCATGGCGATGATGTTTGGTTCAGAAATATCAGGATCAAAACTTTATAAACTGAAATAAAAAATCGAATTTTTTCTTTGCCTACTCCACTGCAAAATCTTTTTATCATCATTCAAAAATGAATCAGAAGAAATTTATCACGCCGTTTATTTTTTTGTTGCTGTTTTCTTTTTATTCAGTTGCAATTAACGCCCAACCATTGCCTGATTTTAAAATGAAATTAACCAATGGAACTATTTTTTCTTCTGCGAAGATTTCTCATCAAAAACCTCTGATTTTAATTTATTTTGCTCCGGATTGTGAACATTGCCAGGTGTTGATGAAACAAATTTTTTCGCAGATCAATACTTTCAAAAACACGCAAATGGTATTGATAACTTTCGAACCATTGGAGATGCTTCCACCATTTGAAAAGGAATTTCATACCGCCAAATATTCAAACATAAAAGTAGGTTCTGAAGTTCAGCCTTTATTCTTACAAAAATATTATCAATTGCAGCATAC
>Ga0157371_10001060_pt1 | contig 30115 bp, 25 predicted proteins | sample C45metaG_FD_113462 | JGI IMG/M metagenome (GOLD analysis project Ga0157371, IMG submission 113462) | Corn rhizosphere microbial communities from Kellogg Biological Station, Michigan, USA - C4-5 metaG | ecosystem: Host-associated > Plants > Roots > Rhizosphere > Soil | place: USA: Michigan... | reverse complement strand
ACCATGATGTAAAAAAAGAACGGAATTATATAAATGTTTTTCCGTTCTTTTTCCAATCTTTGAACCGTAATGAAAAGAACACTGCTCACCATACTCGCCATTTTCTATCTGGGTGTTTCCAGTGGGGCAGCTGTGCACTTCCATTATTGCATGGACAAGCTGGTAAGCTGGAGCATGTCAAAACAATCTGGTAAGCTATGCGATTTTTGTAAAATGCCTTTGGCAGCATCTAAAAAGAAATCATGCTGTAAAGATGTTAAACACGAGGTTAAGGTCGAGAACTCTCAAAAAGTAAATCAAACAGTTTATAAGTTTGATCAGCCATCTACGGCTCTTTTATCGCTAGAATTATTTGTTAATTATCAGGCACCAGTGCCTGTTAAAATTATAAGGGAAGCATTAAGTAATGCACCACCTAATGGACAGCAAGTGCCTGTCTACCTAAAAAACTGTACCTACAGAATATAATACCCTCTTTCTTTTCCAGTGCCTGGCACATTCGTGCCCTGGTTACAGCATTACTGTAGCCCCAAATTTTATTTATACCAATTTCTTTAAAACTTATTAAGATGAACTCATTAAGATCTCTTCTGGTAGTCGGCTTGACTTTCCTTGGTAGTGCTGTATTTGCACAATCTAAAACCGATAAAATCAAAGTATCAGGTAACTGTGGGATGTGTAAAAAACGCATTGAAACTGCCCTTAAAGTTGAAGGCGTTAATACAGCCGTATGGGATGTAAAATCTAAAATATTAACCGTAAGCTATGATAGTGCTAAAATTACTACAGAAAGTATTCAGCAAAAAGTTGCAGCAGCAGGGCACGATACCCAAAAAATTACCGCCAAACAAGAAAATTATAGCAAACTACCTTCATGCTGCCAATACGATAGAAACAGCATTAACAAAAAATAACTAAAAGAAAGAGGGTTATTAATAATGGTACATAAAATTATAGAATGGTCTATGCACAATAGATTTATTGTGCTGGTACTTTCTGCAGGTTTATTTATATGGGGAGTCTTCTCCGTGCAAAAAAATCCAATAGATGCGATTCCTGATCTTTCAGAAAATCAGGTAATCGTATTTACTGAGTGGATGGGCAGATCGCCGCAGTTAATTGAAGACCAGGTAACTTATCCGCTGGTTACCAATTTGCAGGGAATACCAAAAATTAAGTATGTAAGAGGTTCTTCCATGTTTGGAATGAGTTTCATATACGTGATTTTTGAAGATGATGTAGATGTTTACTGGGCCAGAGAAAGGGTTTTGGAACGGATAAGTACCATTTCCAGAACGTTGCCCGAAGGCGTATCTCCACAGCTTGGACCAGATGGAACAGGAGTAGGCCATGTATTGTGGTATACCCTGGATGCTCCTGAAATGGATCTGGGAGAGCAGCGCGCAATACAGGATTGGTATGTGAAGTTTGCTTTGCAAACCGTTCCGGGAGTAAGCGAAATCGCCTCCTTTGGTGGTTTCCAGAAACAATATCAAATCTCAATAGATCCAAATAAACTGCTTTACTATAAACTTACCGTACCACAAGTAATAGCCGCAGTAAGGAGCAATAACAATGAATCCGGTGGCCGAAAGTTTGAGATGAGCGATATGGGCTATATCATCAAAACTTCGGGTTACCTCAAGTCAATTCAGGAAATTTCAAACATCCCGGTAAAGAATCAGAACGGTACACCGGTAAAAGTATCCGATCTGGCTACTGTTCAGATGACTGGAGAAACCAGATTAGGCATATTTGATCAGGACGGTAAAGGCGAACGTGCAGGCGGTATTGTGGTTATGCGATACGGCGAAAATGCTGCACAGGTGATTGATCGTGTAAAAGAAAAGATGAAGGAAGTATCGAAAGGGTTACCTAAAGGCGTAAAATTTGATATCGTTTACGATAGAGGTGAACTGATTAAAGAGTCAGTTGATTCTATAAAAAATACACTGATTGAAGAGATGATAGTAGTGTCGCTCATCGTTTTTGTATTCCTCTTTCACTGGCGCAGTGCCCTAAGTATAATTATACAAATTCCCATTACAATTGCCGCAAGTTTTATCCTGCTCAATGCCTTTGATATTTCATCGAACATTATGTCGCTAACCGGTATTGCACTGGCCATCGGGGTAATTGTAGATAATGGGATTATCATGAGCGAAAATGCCTATAAGCATTTGGCAGAGCGATATGAACAGTGGGAAAAGGATCAAAATAAAACGACAGCATCATGAGAAACTGGTTTAAAAATATATTTCGCAAATCTCCGGATTGGATTAGCGAAGAAGATCGCCTTGCGGTGATCACTAAATCCAGCAAACAGGTATCCAGAGGTGTATTCTTTGCTACAGTAATTATCATAACCTCCTTTTTACCTGTATTTATGTTAACCGGACAGGAAGGGAAATTGTTTCATCCACTGGCCTACACCAAAACGTTCATCATGATTGTAGATGCTTTACTAGTGATTACGTTGGCACCTGTACTGATCTCTTTTTTTATGAAAGGGAAATTCAGGCCAGACCATGCAAATCCCGTTAACAGGATTTTGGAAAAGGTATATGAGCCAATTATCAGAACGGTATTGAAATGGAGGAAAACAACTATTGGCATCAACATTATCGCTTTGCTGATTACCATTCCGTTGCTTAAAAATTTAGGAACAGAGTTTATACCACCTTTAGATGAGCAGAGCATTTTGTTTATGCCGGTAACGCTGCCTGATGTTTCAAATGCAGAGGCAAAGAGGATATTACAGGTTCAGGACAAGATTATTAAATCGGTACCTGAAGTTGATAAGGTTCTGGGAAAAGCAGGACGGGCAAATACTGCTACAGATAATTCACCGATCAGTATGATTGAAACGATCATTACACTAAAACCGAAAAGTGAGTGGAGAGCGGGCATAACCAAAAAAGATATTGTGACGGAACTGGATGCCAAGCTTCAAATTCCGGGTGTAGTAAACGGGTGGACGCAACCAATCATCAACAGGATCAATATGTTGGCTACCGGCATCCGTACCGATGTAGGGATAAAAGTATTCGGACAAAATCTGGATACGATTGCCTCAGTTTCTGAAAAGGTAAAGGCAGCATTAGCAGGTACGCCTGGGGTAAGCGATTTATTTGTTGAGCCAATTACAGGCGGTAAATATTTAACTATAGATGTAAAAAGAGAAGAGCTGGCCAGGTATGGCTTAAACGTAGACGACGTTAATCAGGTAGTTGAAAGTGCCCTGGGTGGTGCAACCATTGGTAATACCATTGAAGGCAGGCAACGCTTTTCTATAAGTGTGCGCTTGGCTCAGGAATACCGTAACAGTGTAGAGCGTATTCAACGAATCCCTATTCAATCAGCTTCTTTTGGTGAAGTTCCTTTATCGGCAGTTGCTGATGTAAAGTTTGAAGATGGGCCGCCAATGATAAACTCTGATAATGCTATTTTGCGTGGTGCTGTAATGTTTAACGTTCGCGATAGAGATTTGGGTAGTACGGTTAAGGATGCAATGGAAAAACTGAATAAAGAGAGAGGTGTTCTTCCCGAAGGATATTTTCTGGAATGGAGCGGCCAGTACGAAAACCTGATCAGGGGTAAGCAAACCCTAATGTGGATTGCCCCGGTGGTTCTGGTAATCATTTTCTTCTCGTTGTACTTTGCATTTCGTTCTGTAAGAGAAGCTTTTTTAAGCCTGATCACTGTTCCTTTTGCCTTAATAGGAGGGGCTTACATGATTTATTTCTGGGGGGTTAACCTCTCTGTTGGAGTGGCTGTAGGTTTTATCGCTCTGTTTGGGATAGCCGTAGAAACGGGGATTGTGATGGTAATTTACCTAAATGATGCCATGCAGCAGCTCATCAAATTAAAAGGCAATTCGAGCGAGACTATTACAAGGGATGATCTTAGAGAATATGTAATTCATGGTGCAGCCAAAAGGTTAAGACCAAAGCTTATGACGGTTTGTGTGTCGCTATTCGGATTGGTGCCAGTGTTATGGGCCAGTGGTGTTGGGGTGGATGTAATGCAGCCAATAGTACTGCCAATGATAGGTGGTGTACTAACCTCTTCTACACACATTCTGTTGGTTACACCACTTATCTTTTTAATGTCCAAAGAGTATGAATTGAGGAAATATGGAAAACTGGAGGTTCACGATGTACATCATTAAAAAACTAACATGGGTATTGTTGTTGCTGCCATTTTACACTGCAGCCCAACAAAAACAGGTGCTATCGTTGGATACGATTTTGTACCGTATAGATAAAAATAATCTCTTACTGCAATCGTACGGCTTAAAAGCCGAGAGCTATAAGCATACCGCCAAAGCAGCAACAGCCTGGATGGCACCAATGATAGGTGTGGGTACTTTTATGACGCCTTATCCGGGCCAGGAACTTATGGACGACAGAGACAAAGGATCTATAATGGTGCAACTGGAACAGGATATTCCAAACCTGTCTAAATTAAATGCCAATAAGCGCTATATCGAATCAAAAGGTAAGGCAGAGAATGAAACCCGTGGCATTACCTTAAATGAATATAAAACACAGGCAAAGCGATTGTATTTCGGTTGGCTGGTTGCAGCTCAGAAAATAGAGGTGCTTAAGCAAAATGAAAAAATCATGCAAACCATGAAGAAGATTGAAGAGATCAGGTATCCCTTTAATCAATCGAAATTGGGTAGCGTGTATAAAACCACTGCAAAACTGGAAGAAAACAGAAACATGATCCGTATGCAGGAAGGGGATATTGCTAAATCCAGAGCATGGTTAAATAGTTTAATGAACCAGCCAGGAAATGCAGATATAGCTATTGATACCAATTATCAACCAAAGTTTGTACAGGCAAATGCTATTGATACCGGGAGTTTGGCCATGGCCAGAAACGATATCAAGAAGATGGATTACAATATCCAGTCTATGCAGCTGAATATTGAAGCAATGAAAAAGCAAAGCAGACCCGATTTTAAGCTGCGGTTCGATCATATGTCGCCCTTAACCAAGATGATGCCTAAGGCTTTTAGTGTAATGGGTATGGTAAGCATTCCTATTGCCCCATGGTCTTCAAAAATGTATAAATCCGAAGTAAAGGGAATGGAATACGAAGTTCAGGCAATGGGCAAAGAGAAAGCCGCTATGCTGCAGGAAACACAGGGGATGCTGTATGGCATGCAGTTCGAAATCCAGTCTATGCAAAAGCGTATTGATGCTATGGAAAACAAGATTATTCCAACATTGCAAAAATCGCTGGATGTTAACTTTCTAAACTACCGTGAGAATAAGATGGAACTGCCAGAGGTAATTGACTCATGGGAGGCGCTTACTATGATGCAGACCAGTGTTTTAGATGAGAAATTGAAACTTTATTTAATGATAGCCGATTATGAAAAAGAACTATATCGCTAAGCTGCAAACCTACGGATTGGTTGCGCTTGCACTGATCGGCTTATTAGTAATCAGCTCATGTAACAGGGCTAAAAACAATAAACACACCAATCATGATGATCCCGGTGTCGTAAAAATTGACAGTAATCTTTCTCATCTGCTTAAACCTTCAAATGAGCAGGTCGTATCAACCCTTCCTGTTATTAAGGCCGAATATGGTACTAAAATATTTACGGAAGAGGCCCAAGGTATTATCAATTACGATACAAGAAATCAGAACAGTATTGCAAGTAGAGTGAGTGGAAGAATAGAGCGCTTGCTAATCAAATACAACTATCAGCCCGTTAAAAAAGGGCAACTGATAATGGAGGTTTACTCTCCGGATCTGGCGGCGGCACAGCAAGAATTGCTATTCCTGAAAGGTACGGGAACTGATCAGACCATGTTACAGGGAGCAAAGCAACGCCTGATGTTACTGGGGATGAGTGCCACTGGTATTAATCAGCTCTTAAAAACGGGAAAGGTAAATTACCGTATCCCGGTATACAGCAATGCAGACGGATACATCCTCGAAAAATCTGCAGTACCGGCACCTGTTGCTAGTGCAGGCGCATCTGCAACATCATCTGGTGGAGATGGAATGGATAATATGGGAGGCGGGGGAAGCCCATCAGCACCAGCTCCTGTAAGTGCTGTTCCTGTAAGTTCTCCAGTACTTTTGCGTGCCGGACAATATGTTAGTGCCGGACAATCACTTTTTACCATCTATAATGCCAATCAGTTGATTGCTGAATTCTCCTTAAAGCCTGCTCTGGCATCGCTGATTAAAAAGGGAGACAAGTTTTTATTCTATAAAACTGCTGATAAAAGTACCATTCAGAATGCTGATATAGGTATGATACAACCGGTTTTTAAAGATGGAGTGAACTTTACCATTGCCCGCACTTACCTTAATAAACCAAACTTTAGGGTAGGCGAGCTACTCACTGCCAGAATCCCTGTATTACTTGAGGCATCCTGGTGGTTGCCAGAATCAGCAGCGGTATCTCTTGGTAATAAAACAGTAGTGTTTAAAAGGGAAGGTAATGTGGTTATCCCTAAAGTTGTAAAATCGGGTGTTACCATATCCGGAATGATACAAATTAAAGAAGACATCAGCAACTGGGAGGTAAGTAAAAATGCAGCTTATCTGGTAGATAGCGAAAGCTTCATAAAAATTACTGAAAACAAAGGAAATTAAGTTATGGAACGGAAATTATTTATAAAAAAGTTTGCCTTATTGGCTTTGGTTCCATCGGTATTTGTTGCTGCATGTAGTAGCGAGGATAAATCTAAAGGGAAAGCGGGTGCGGCAAAACAGCAAACGTTTACCTGTCCCATGCACCCGCAGATAATAAAAAACGAGATGGGTACCTGCCCAATCTGTGGAATGGACCTGGTACCGTTTGAAAAAAACAATAATGAAAAAGCCCTTAAAATAGATGAAAAGCGACAAGCTCTGGCTAATATTACCACTGTAGTAATTGGCGAGGGTAATCTTTCAGGGGCTAAACAGCTTAACGGCAGACTTACCGTGAATCCAGAGCAAAGCAGCTATATATCTAGCAGAATTGCCGGTAGAATAGAGCAATTGTATATTAGAGAAACCGGGGTTAAAGTTGGCGAAGGGCAACCTCTATACAAACTTTACTCTGAGCAATTGGCTACGCTTCAACAAGAATATCTGATGGCAATAGCCCAGGAAAAGCAATTCCAGGGCGATAAGATAGAGCAGCAGATTGTAGCCGCCGCAAAACAAAAATTACAGTTATATGGACAATCTGAAAGCCAGATTCAACAGCTTGTTAAGACTCAGAAGAAAGATCCATATGTGGTATTCTATGCACCTGAAGGGGGTGTGGTTGCCGAATTATCAGTAACACAGGGTCAATATGTAACAGAAGGCAGCCCTATTTTAAGACTGGAAGGATATGGCCAGTTATGGGTTGAGGCTGATGTTTATCCAAACGAGGCCAAGAACATTAAAATAGGGCAGAAGGTTAAAGTAGTTATTGCCGGCTGGGAAGATCAGCCTCAGGAAATGACCATTAGCTTTATTACACCGTCACTTCAGTCGGGAACGCAGCTTACCCAGATCAGAGGGAGTATTGCAAACTCACAGCAGCAATGGCAGCCTGGCCTGCAGGCTAATGTTTTTCTTCCTTCGGCAAGTAAAACCAATGTGTTGACTTTGCCTGTTGATGCTGTAGTTAGGGATGGTAAAGGAATGCATGTGTGGATTAAAAACGGTAAAGACCACTTTGAACCACGATTGGTAAAAACTGGACAAGAGAATAACAATGAAGTAGAGATTTCGGAAGGTTTAAAAAACGGAGATCAGGTAGTTGTAACAGGGGCTTACCTTTTATATAGCGAGTATATCCTTAAAAAAGGTAAAAATCCAGTTGAAGGGCTTAAAATAAAATAGTAATAAACACACAATCATTAAAAAAGAAGAAGATGAAAACAGTAATTAATTTTGTTATTACTTTGGCAGCAGTAACCTTATTTGCTGCCTGTGGCAACGCGCAAAAAAACGCAGGCACAGATGCACACGAAGGTCATAGCCATGCAGCAGGCGAGGGACATGCTGCACCTACAGAAAAGAGTAGCACTACGGTAAGTTTAAAAGACGATAAATTAAACGCAGTTTATCAGCATTATGTTCACTTAACCAACGCACTTGTTAAAGGCGATGTGGCCGAAGCAAAGGTAGCTGCCAATGCAATTGAACTGGGTTCAAAAGAATTAAGTAACGGAGCTTCTTTAGCAACAATTGTGGCTAAAATAGGATCTGCAGCTGATATTGATGTACAGAGAATTGCATTTGCCGAATTGAGTACAAACTTTATTGAAAGAGTAAAGGCATCTGGCCTAAGCTCGGGTGAGTTGTATGTAGATTATTGCCCAATGGCCTTAAATGATAAAGGAGCATCGTGGTTAAGTAGCCAGAAGGAAATAAAGAACCCTTATTTTGGAGAGAATATGCTTACTTGTGGTGATGTAAAAGAAACTATAAATTAAAATCAGGAAATCTATATATTTATAGAAACTATCTTGAAATGAAAAAATTAATTCTCCTCACCCTACTGATTTTACTTAAAATTGGAGTTTATGGTCAGCAAAAATCTAAGCAGGATTTTCAAAAATTAAAATGGCTGTCTGGCGATTGGATTCGTACCAATGGTAAACCCGGACATAAAGGCTATGAAAGCTGGAAAGTAATATCTCCTTCAAAATTAGTGGGTGAGGGGGTAACCATTAAAGGCACCGATACAGTTTTCTTTGAGAAGATGGAATTGGTGACCAAGGGGAAAGATGTTTTCTTTACCGCAATTGCAAAAGGCGACCCAAGTCCTACCTTATTTAAACTAACGTCCATTTCCAACAATGGATTTGTGTGCGAAAATCCGGAACACGACTTTCCTAAAAAAATAGCTTACACGCTAAAAGATGAAAAAATATATGCCACCATATCTGGTGATGGACATAGTGTTGATTTTATATTCGTCCGAAATTCATCTAAAAAGTAGTTAAACGCTATGCCATTTCCATACATAGTTCACACATTATACACACATCCTTCACAAAAAGGTACCTGTTTGTGTATTTGGTGTGAAGGATGTGTGTAGAATGTGTGAAGAAAAGCTAATCTTCTGAAGGATTTGAATTGCATAGGGTTTTATCGCATCTTTATTGTTAACCATACATTTTGAATTATTTATGCGTTTATTTTAATGAACAAACAAGGAGCTAATTTCAGGACTTTAATAAAATTAACGGCTGGTTTTTGCTTAGTATTATTTGTACTGGTAATAAGCGTTAAAGTAACCTTAGCCCAAAAACCAATTGAAGAACAAAAAGCTGTTAAAGCAATTGATTTTTTGAATAGCATTGGTGTAAACTCTGCAATATCTAAACGAGGAGAATCTTTAGATAAAACTATTGAACTGATGAAGTATACAGGGATCAGGTGGATACGTGCAGGTTATGAGGGAGATATACCGGATGCAGATTTTATTAAGCTTCATAAAGAAACGGGTGTTAAGTTTAGTTATGGACTTTTAAGTGGTGGAACTGATATTGCAAGGTTATTAAAAGGTGCAAGGAAACTTGATGCGGTAGGAGCCCTGCTGGCTTTTGAAGGTTCCAACGAACCAAATAACTGGGGCTTTAGGTACAATGGAAAGGAGGGAGGTAAAAACTTAACCTGGCTGCCAATAGCGCAATTACAAAAAGACTTATATACTGCAGTTAAAAGTGATGCGATATTAAAAAAATATCCGGTATGGCACCTCTGCGAAAATGGAGCACAAACTAATAATGTAGGCTTACAATTTCTTAAAATACCTGTGGGTGCTGGCACATTAATGCCAGATGGAACAAAATATGCTGATTTTGCAACATGTCATAATTATTTCTCGCATCCGTCTCATCCAGGCTTGTATGACAATCAGACCTGGAATGCCGCTGATCCGGGGCCATTGTGTAAGGTTGATGGGCTTTATGGTAATTATGGTAAAACCTGGCTAAAAAAACATCAGGGATATACTGAGCGTGAACTTTTAACATTGCCACGGGTTACTACCGAAACAGGTGTAACCCTTGGTAACGAAATAAATGAGGAGAAGCAAGCACGACTATACCTTAATTTATATTTGTCGCAATTTAAACGGAACTGGAGTTATACGGCTGTTTATTTATTAAGAGATAGAGTAGATGAATCTGGTAATCAGACCTTTGGCTTTTATAAGCCAGATTATAGCCCAAGAAAATCGGCCATATATTTACATAATTTAACAACAATCCTGGCAGACAAGTCTTCAAAATTTAATCTGCGTAATATGCCTTTTCAGATTACTAATCAGCCTGAAACTGTGCATACGCTTCTGCTTCAAAAAAGTAATGGCAAGTTTGAACTGGTAGTTTGGGGAGAGAAAGCAAATGGCTCAGAAGAAGTAGAAATAAAACTAAGCAAAACGTATCCTTTTGTTAAAATTTACGATCCTACGAAAGGTACAGAGGCAGTTCAGGTTTTAAAGAATACAGGCTCTGTTAAGCTTACAACAAGTGATCATCCTTTTGTTATAGAGATATAATTATTAGATAATGTTTTTCCTATATTTATAAAGTAAAAAAACTTTCTTTGCTACTATAATTGTCCCGGTTAATGAAGCGCTTCAAATTCTTTGTGCCTTTTATTCGTGAGAATGGAAAGATCATTTCCAGCTATATTTTTACTCTTTTTTTTATTGGTCTTGCCATTTGGTTTATTAAGCAGGAACGGGGCGAAATACATCACGTAAAACAGTTGTTGATAACAGCAAAATGGGCATGGTTAGGGGTTGGCATGCTGCTGAGTGTGGTTTATGTTTTTATTCATGGAATGATGTACAGATCTTCATTTGCTGCGGTATCAAGTACTATCACAGTTGCAGAAGGCACCCTTCTTTTTTTAAAACGGAATTTTGTAAGTGTTTTTTTGCCTGCGGGAGGGGTATCATCACTAGCCTTTTTTAGCGCGCCAATTGAAAGGAAAGGAGTAAGCAGATCGCAAATTAATTTTGCATCATCCATTTACGGCTTCGTAGGTATTTTATCTGTATTGGTAATTGCCATACCTGTATTTGTTTATGGTGTTTTGGAGGGTACGCTGGGTCAGGGAGAGTGGTTTGGCTTGCTGGCAGCATTGCTGCTAATTGCCGGTATTTATTTGTTGTACAGGTCAGTTATAAAAAAAGGAGTAGTATATAAGCTCATTGTTAAGTACATCCCAACTGTCGAGGTATTTGCTGCCGAATTTAGGAGCAATAAAATTGAGCGTAAGCATTTTCTTTCAACCTTTGTTTACAGCATTTTGATAGAGGTAACCGGTATTGTTCACATCTATATTGCAATGGTTGCGCTAGATATGAATCCCTCTTTAATTTTTGCAACCATTAGTTACGTAGTTGCAGTTGTGTTTTTAATTATTTCTCCCTTTTTAAGAGGGTTAGGTGCTGTAGAAGCATCTATGACTTTCATTTTAATTAGATTGGGTTATTCAAACGCGGCAGCGGTTTCAATTACCTTATTGTACCGGTTTATGGAGTTTTGGATTCCAATGGTTTTAGGGGCGCTAAGTTTTCTTCTAAAAATTAATAAGCTGTTAATGAGAATAGTGCCCGCATTGCTGTTGCTACTGCTGGGTGTTATTAATATTGTTTCGGTACTTACGCCGGCAATCCATTCCAGACTTGCATTTCTTAAAGATTTTTTGCCCATAGAAGCAATCAGGGCATCCAATTATTTTGTGCTGGTTGCCGGGTTGTTTTTGCTGGTTACAGCAGCATTTATGCTTAAAGGTTTGCGAATGGCATGGTACTTTGCAGTTGCGTTGTGTATCCTCTCGCTGGTAGGGCATTTAACTAAAGCAATTGATTATGAAGAGGCAGGGTTCTCGGTAATTGTACTCATTATTTTATTCGGATCGCGTAAAGAGTACTACATTAAGCACAATTCCAGATTAAGATTTATTGGAATTCAAACAACACTATTAAGTATACTGGCAGTTTTGCTTTATGGGGTTATTGGATTTTATTTTCTTGACCAAAAGCATTTTGATATTAATTTCAGCTGGCTGCAATCGATCAGGTATACTTTGCAAAATTTCTTGCTGGTTGGCAGTTCCGATTTGGTGCCTCAGGATGGTTTTGCCAGGGGCTTCCTTTTTTCAATTAACATTAGTGGATTCTTATCTATAGGTTTCCTTATTTATACCATGATAAGGCCATATATTTTAAAAATGGATACCTCGGAAGAGGAATTTGAAGCAGCAAAGGCTGATCTGGAAAAATATGGCAATTCGGCAATTGATTATTTCAAAACTTATAGAGATAAGCTTATCTATACGAGTGATGAATTTGATGGGTTTATAGCTTACCGTATAGCGGGGAATTTTGCGGTGGTTCTGGAGCTACCTGTTAGCCTGCCTGAAAGCAGACAGGGATTTATTAAGTCGTTTGACCGTTATTGCATGGAAAGCGGAATGAAAAGTCTTTACTACAGGGTTTCTGAAGAAAGTCTGGACGATTTTGTTTCCTTAGGTAAAAAGAGGCTTTTTCTGGGACAGGAGGGAGTGGTTGATCTAAGTTCTTTTTCGCTGGAAGGAGGAAGTAGAAAATCTATCAGAAATGCACTAAAAAAGGTTTCTGACCAGGGATACCATACAAAGGTTTATAATAGCCCAATTAAGGACGGCCTGCTGCAAAAACTTAAATCAGTATCTGATGAATGGCTTAAAGAAACTGAACGTGAAGAAATTGTGTTTTCGCAAGGCATATTTATTTGGGATGAGCTGAAAAATCAAACTATAATTACTGTAGAAAATACTGAAGAAAAGATTGTTGCCTTTTTAAATGTAATACCTGATTATGTAAAGGGAGAAGGGACTTATGATTTGATCAGAAAAACCGCTGACGCTCCGAATGGAGTTATTGATTTTATTATGGTTGCCTTGTTTAATTACCTTAAGGAACAGAATTATACCGCAGTGAACCTTGGGTTTGCCCCCTTGTCGGGCCTTAAAACACCACAAAATTTTACAGAGCGGTCTATGAGATTTGCTTACGAAAAAATAAGGTCATTTTCTCACTATAAAGGATTGCGTGCGGCAAAGGAAAAGTTCTCGCCAGAATGGCATAATAAGTATTTGATATACGATCAGGATTATGATCTTTTGCAGGTTCCTAATGTATTAACTAAAGTAATTAAACCCTAATGATTATGAAAAGATGCATTCTGTTATGCTTTATGCTGGTTTGCTTGTGGGTAACAAAAGGGTTAGCCGGGCAAATAGACTCTGTAACTCATAAAAAGTTTGGCGTAATAACGGTATATCATCCCACAGGTACGCCAACTTCTGTCGCTTTATTTGTTTCGGGCGATGGGGGATGGAAAAATGGGGTAATTAATATGGCAAAAAATATTGCCAATCAGGGAGCATTGGTATTGGGTATTGATGCCAAACGCTATGGGAATTATTTATCGAAAGTGTCTGCCCAGTGCTTGTATCCGGCAGCAGATTTTGAGGAACTGAGTCTTTTTATCCAAAAGAAATACAAGTTTACTAACTATTATAAACCGGTGCTTATTGGCTACTCTTATGGTGCTGTTTTGATATATGGAATATTGGCTCAGGCTCCTGCAAATACATTTAAGGGCGCTATAGCTTTGGGGTTTTGTCCGGATATTGAGCTTAAAAAACCTTTGTGTAAGGGCAGCGGACTTACGCAGCATGTTTTAAAGCCGGGTGTTTCGTATTATCTGGAAGCTACAAAAAGCTTAACGGCTCCGTTTATTGTATTAAATGGAGTGAAGGACCAGACTTGCCCATTTGATGCTACGGCAGCTTTTTTAAAGGATATGCCAATGACGGAACTTGTTACATTGACAAAAGTAGGGCACGGATTTTCTATTGCTAATAACTGGCTCCCTAATTTTAATGCAGCATATAAAAAGGTATTAGCTGCCCGGGCCTTTAATGAACAAGCTTCGCAACCTAAGGCTTATTCTGGCGCAATGCCATTAACGCTGATTCATTCTGATAAAAAGAATAACCTGCCTTTTGTTTTTATGATCTCTGGCGACGGGGGATGGACTAGTTTTGATCAATCGCTGGCAGAGTCGATGGCTTCTAAAGGGTTATCGGTAATTGGGCTCGATGCCCAGAAATATTTTTGGAATGCTAAAACTCCCGAAAGTGTAACGGCAGATTTAAGTAAGGCTGTTGCTTATTACAAACAGGAACTTGGAAAAGAAAGTTTTGTACTTGCAGGATACTCTTTTGGGGCTTCGGTTGTTCCGTTTCTGGCAAGCAGGTTATCGGCAGAAATGAAGAGCGGCTTAAGGACTGTTTTTTCTCTTTCGCCAGATGTAAATGCTGATTTTGAAATTCATATCACGGATATGCTTAGCCTTGGAAGTTCAGATGATAAGTATGATGTGATTGCTGAAATAAAAAAGATAAAGTCGCTAAAACCACTTTGTGTTTTTGGAACAGAAGAAGATGCGGATATTAAAGATAAATTTGTGAGAAATGGCATTAAAGTGGCTACAATTTTGGGAAATCATCATTTTAATGATGATTATACAGCCATTTCTTCCGTTCTTTTAAAGGAACTGGCTCAGTAAGTTTTTTTCTTATTATTTGGCTGATTTGTTACCTTTAAAAAACACTAACTTATGATTATGAAATATTTTTCGCTGCTGTTGCTTTTCACTGCAATATCTTTCTCTGGCTTTACACAAAACAAGGATGCGATTCTTGGAAAATGGATTAACTCAACAGGAGAAGCCCACGTAGAAATCGCTAAAAAGGGCGATAAGTACTTTGGTAAAATTGTTTGGCTAAAAGAAACAAAGGATGATAAAGGAGTTGTTAAAACGGATTTGAAAAATCCTGATGAAAATTTAAAATCAAGGCCTATTCTGGGATTGGAAATTCTTAAAGATTTTGTTTATACAGGTAGTAAGTGGGCTGATGGAACAATATATGATCCTAAGTCTGGCAAAACCTATAGCTGTAATATGACACTTAAAGATAATGGCCAGCTAAATATGAGAGGGTATGTTGGCATCTCCTTAATTGGCCGATCGGAAGTTTGGAAAAGAGTTAAATAATGAAAAAAATAACCTGGTGCCTAATCTTTTTGCCCTTATTAGGGTTTGGGCAAACCTATGAACTAACCCCCTTAACAGGAGGTACAAATACAAGCTTAAGGGGCATGTCTGTTGTTTCTGATAAGGTTGCCTGGGTAAGTGGTAGTAATGGCAGTATAGGTAAAACCATTGATGGTGGTACAACCTGGGAATGGATTATGCCTGCCGGATATGAAACCCTCGATTTTAGAGATATTGAAGCTTTTGATGCCAATAGGGCGGTAATTGTAAATGCGGGCGCGCCTGCATTTATATTGCTTACTAAAGATGGGGGTAAAACCTGGACTGAACGCTATAAGAATGTTGATTCAGCAATTTTTTTAGATGGGATGGATTTTTGGGATGAGCAAACAGGAATGACATTTGGCGATCCGATAAAGAATAAGATGCAGTTGCTAAGAACTAAAGATGGTGGGGCTACCTGGACTGATGTTTCGGATAATTTAAAAGCCAACATGACTTCGGGCGAGGCCAGCTTTGCTGCCAGTGGTTCTACTATAAAAGCGATGGGCAAAGGAAAAGTGTGGATTGCCAGCGGTGGTGCTGTATCTAATATTTACTTTTCAAACAATTATGGATACACCTGGAAGGTTTTTAAATGTCCTATTCTGCAAGGCGAAAGTAGTACGGGCCCATTCTCTATCGCTTTTTTTGATAAAAATAAAGGTGTAGTTGTAGGTGGTAATTATTTAAAAGATAAAGAGAATACTAATAATGTACTGTTAACTAATGATGGTGGGCAGAGCTGGAAGAAACCTCTGAAGCCTGTTAGTGGTTTCCGTTCAGGTGTAACTTACATAAACTCAAAGCTCTTGCTCGCAACCGGTACATCTGGAACTGATGTATCCAAAGACGGAGGCCTGAATTGGTATAATATTTCTTCATCCAGTTTTAATGTGGTTCAAAAGGCGAAAAAGGGTAAGCTTATTCTTTTGGCCGGAAATAAGGGCGAGATTTATAAACTTACTATTGCAGCGAAATAACCGGAAATTAAATGATGATAAATAAAGTACATCATATTGCAATAATATGCAGTGATTACGAGGTTTCTAAAACATTTTATACCGATGTTTTAGGGCTTACCATAATGAGAGAGGTATATAGAGCCGAAAGGTTGTCGTATAAACTGGATCTGGCATTGAATGGTGTTTACATTGTAGAGCTTTTCTCTTTTCCTGATCCGGTTAAGCGCCCATCCAGACCAGAAGCTGCGGGTTTAAGGCACCTTGCTTTTGAAGTTGATGATCTTGATAAGGTGATAAATATGCTTAACAACAAAGGGGTAGAAGCTGAAGCGGTTCGTGTTGATGAGTTTACAGGCAAACGTTTTACTTTTATTGCTGACCCTGATCAGCTCCCTATTGAATTCTATGAAAAATAATATTTTTTTTGCCTCTGATACAATAAATAGAATATTTAGTCGTCTATGTATATGAGAGCGTTAATTTAGATAGCGGGGATACGGCGGATTGCTGTATCCCCGTTTCTTTTTGTAGTAGTTTTTTCTGAGCCGGAATACGTTATGCTATTAAACAGCAAAGCCAGGTCATCCAACCTGGCCGCATTTTAAACAAAACTTAGATCTAACCAAACATCTAATGATTCAGACAATATAGAAATTGAGCTGGACGTCAAGGGCGGATTCGAACCGCCGTCAAAGGTTTTGCAGACCCTCACCTAACCACTCGGCCACATGACTATAGGACAAATATATGTAAAGTCTACAGAATTACTAGACTTTTTTAAAAAAAATATTTCCTTCGACTGTTTTTTTATCATTTAGTCTACCCAAAATGGAATAAACCATACCATATTGGAAGACTACTTTAACTGGGTAAAATAGTGTATAGTGAGCTATAGGTGCATTTTTTGAACATTAAAAGGGGTTTGTTGCATTTGTTTACTGTCTGGGCATCCCATTTGATAATGCCGTTCATTAATCTTTTAAAAAAATGGAAAATCAGATGATATTTGTTCGTATCGCTACAATAGCAGATATTAAACATGTTGATGAAATAGTTAATGAAACAGAATCTTCGGCAATTGCAAGGGGATCCGGCATAGCGAAACGCAGTCCGGAATCTATTGCTCAAAAGATAAAAGAAGGTAAAGGTGTTATTGCAGTAACTGGTGATGGTGAATGGGTAGGGTTCTCTTATTTTGAAGTTTGGGAAAACAATTCTTTCGTCTCTAACTCTGGCTTGATTGTAGCTCCTAAATTCAGAAACGCCGGAGTTGCAAAGGCAATAAAAGATCGGATATTCAAAATTTCGAGAAGAATATATCCGGATGCAAAGATATTTAGTATTACATCAGGGGCAGCTATTATGAAAATGAATACTCAGCTGGGCTTTGAACCGGTAACATTTGATCAGATTACACACGACGAGCATTTCTGGGAGGGTTGTAAAAGCTGCGTTAACTATAATATTCTGGAGGGTAAGAAAAGATGTAATTGCTTATGTACAGCTATGCTATTTAATCCTCATAAACAAAATTTTAGTGCTCAATCGCTAATCAATACTAGTGAAAAGTGTGAAATGACGCTTGATTGTATTGCCTGCCCAAGATTGAGCCTGGCAGCCGGAGCAGAAGGAACCAATGCCATTTGTAGTGCTTTAACCGATATTCTATGGTTTTCGGAATATACATTTCCTATTGAATCCAATTTACCGGAGCCAGTTAAAATGACCGTTACAAATGTAAATATGGATGGAAGGCCAAATTCTAGTTCTAAAGAATGCCACTTTACAGTTGTAATTGTTTATGACCATAATTACACCGAAAGGGAGATATTAAATACAATTAAAAACCATACAAGATGTAAATTTACAGTAATAGAAGATGCTACTAATGTTTCTATTATTGATGATTGCGTGTATGAACAGCAACTTGTCTTGAATAATTGCTAATATTGTTGAAATTATCAGCGATGCAAAACACCGTTTTAATAATAGACGACGAGAAAAAGATCTGTAGCCTGTTGGCACGCATCATTGAACTGGAAGGCTTTAAAGTTTTTCAGGCAAATACAGGGAAAGAGGGCTTGAAAATTCTGGCTGCTCAGGATGTATATGTGGTAATTAGTGATGTAAAACTTCCTGATATTAATGGAGTTGAACTTGTAAAAGAGATCAAGAAAATTAAACCTTATGCTGAAGTAATCAATCTGACTGCTTTTGGAACAATACAGGATGGTGTAATGGCAATGCGTAATGGTGCTTTTGATTACATTACCAAAGGTGATGATAATGATAAAATTATCCCTCTGGTTTATAAAGCAATGGATAAGGCGAGGCTTCAGTTTAGAATTGGTGAGTTGGAAAATAAGGTAGCCAGAAAGTACGATTTTGCTTCCATACTGGGACAATCCAAAGCAATTAAAGAAGCAATATCATTATCTGAAAAGGTAGCAGCTACTGATACAACAGTACTTTTACTTGGCGAAACAGGTACGGGAAAGGAAGTATTTGCGCAGGCGATCCATTATGAGAGTTTAAGGAAAATAAAACCTTTTGTTGCCGTGAACTGTAGTGGATTTAATCATGAACTTTTAGAAAGCGAACTGTTCGGCCATAAAGCGGGAGCTTTTACAGGAGCAATTAAAGATAAAAAGGGCTTGTTGGAAGAAGCCAATGAAGGTACTATCTTTTTGGATGAAATTGGGGAGATGAACCTGGACTTGCAGGCAAAGCTGTTGCGCGTGTTAGAAAATCAAACCTTTATAAAAGTAGGGGATACTCAAACCAGTAAAATCAATGTACGGATTATTGCTGCTACTAACAGAGACTTAAAAACTGAAGCGGAAAATGGTAAATTCAGATTGGACCTTTATTATCGACTTTCTGTATTTTCTATTGAACTTCCGCCTTTATCTCAGCGGAAATCGGATATTTTATTAATTGCCAAACATTATCTAAAGGAGTTTGCTAATAAAGTAAACAAACAAGAGCTGGTAATGGCTGATGATTTTTCTGAGCTACTCCTTAAGCATAGCTGGAAAGGGAATATCAGAGAGCTTAAAAATGTAATTGAGCGGGTTGTTATTCTGGCTGATGGGAATACTGTTACAGCAAACCTTTTGCCTTATGAGTTTCATAATTTAGGGGAGGCGACAGAAGAAACAGATCCAATGAAAATGGAGGTTGTTGAGAAACAGCACATTATTAAAGTATTAAAATATACTAGAGGTAATAAGACCGAAACTGCCAGATTATTGGGAATTGGACTAACTACCTTATATCGGAAAATTGAGGAGTTGAAAATAACAACTCATCTCTAAACTCATATCGTTTCATAATGATAAAAAACCCTTCCATTTTGGAAGGGTTTTTTATTTTCAACTGATTCTGTTTTTAGTTGTTTTTGTTTTTATGTTTTGATATTCAGTTAGTTAGTTGTTTTTGTGGTTGCTTTGGTACGTAGGTTGGCTATGGCTTACTAAAATATACTAAGATGTTAACAATACTACTCTTTCTTGCCTTGCTGATACTCTGCTGGGTGGTTTACAAATCAATCGACTGGTTCGAAAAAATCTAAAAATTATGATCGTATTATTTCTAATCGCAATTGCCGTATTCATCTATATGATTTATGTGCTGATCAAACCCGAAAAATTTTAATTAAAAGCTATGAACACTGAATTACTCGGAATTATTGCTACCTACCTGCTTACGTTGGTTATAGCTATTCCTTTAGGTAAATACCTGGCTAAGGTATTTGCCGGAGAAAAAGTCTGGACAGACTTTTTAAAACCTGTTGAGAACGGAATTTATAAACTTTCCGGAATCAATACCAAAGAAGAAATGAATTGGAAACAGCATATGAAAGCCTTACTTACTATTAACCTGGTTTGGCTGATTTATGGTTTTTTTGTACTGATGTATCAGGATAAATTACCCTTAAATCCTGATGGCAATCCGGGGATGTCTCCCGATCTTTCTTTTAATACAATTATTAGCTTTGTGGTTAACTGTAATTTACAGCATTATTCAGGAGAAAGTGGAGTGACTTACTTAACACAGCATTTTGTGCTGATGTTTCTTCAGTTTGTGAGTGCTGCTACCGGTATTGCTGCGGCAGTTGTATTCTTTAAAGCATTCAGAGATAAAACAGCAACTAAATTAGGTAACTTCTGGGAGTACTTTGTAAAATCAATTACACGTCTTTTACTTCCTTTATCGTTTGTAATGGCAATTGTACTTGCCTTTAATGGTACGCCATCAAGTTATGAAGCTAAAGATCAGTTTATTTCTGTTCAAGGAGATACTGTGAATGTTTCCCGAGGTCCTGCAGCTGCATTTATTGCTATTAAGCATTTGGGTACTAATGGTGGCGGATGGTTTGGTGCCAATTCCACGCATCCATTAGAAAATCCAAATTATTTAACAAATATGGTTGAACTGATTGCGCAAGTAATCATCCCAATTGCAATGGTTATTGCATTCGGTTATTTCATCCGTCGTAAAAAATTAGCCTGGATGATATTTGGCGTAATGACCATTGGTATGCTGCTCTTGCTGATACCATCTGTCAATTCCGAATTGGGAGGAAACCCGGCTATTGCAAAGATGGGTATATCGCAGGCCACGGGGGCAATGGAAGGTAAAGAAGTTCGGTTTGGGCCTACTGCATCTGCCTATTGGAGTACGGTGACAACAATTATTTCAACAGGATCTATTAATAGTATGCATGATAGTACCATGCCTTTAACCGGTACCTGGCAGTTATTGGGAATGATGATAAATTCCTTTTATGGAGGTTGCGGTGTAGGGATGTTAAATTATTTTATTTACCTGATTATAGCTGTGTTTATTTCTGGTTTAATGGTTGGCCGCACACCAGAATTTATGGGACATAAGGTAGAAGCAAGGGAAATTAAAATAGCCGCACTGGTAACGCTTTTAAGCCCATTCCTAATTTTGGCAGGTACAGCAATAGCCAGTTACGTATTTACAAATCATGGCGATGCAGCCTGGGCAGTACAGCCTAAAAACTGGTTAAATAATCCGGGTTTCCATGGTTTTTCTGAGATGTTGTATGAAATGACCTCATCAAATGCTAATAACGGTTCTGGTTTTGAGGGTTTAGGAGATAATAATGTATTCTGGAATGTGGCTACTGGTTTTGTTTTACTGCTGGGCCGTTTTTTACCGATAATTGGCCCAATAGCCATTGCAGGTTTACTTGGTGCTAAGAAATATATACCAGAATCTGCAGGTACTTTAAAAACTGACACACTAACATTTAGTTTGATGACTTTTGCCGTCATCCTGGTATTAAATGCCCTTTCTTATTTCCCTGCTCTGGCCTTAGGCCCTCTGGCAGAATATTTTACATTAATTAAGTAGAAATGAAAACTCAAAATAATAAATTATTTGAACCTGCTTTAGTGCAAACAGCATTAAAACAATCCTTTATCAAACTAGATCCGCGGGTGATGGTGCGTAACCCAGTTATGTTTACTGTTGAAATAGGCACACTGATTATGGCTTATGTTACAGTGTACTCTGTAAGCCATACAGGTCAGGGTTCAGCATTGTATAACTTCTTCATTTTCTTTATCTTATTGCTTACTGTGCTTTTTGCCAATTTTGCAGAGGCAATTGCCGAAGCCAGAGGAAAAGCGCAGGCCGATAGCTTAAGAAAAACAAGAGAAGAAACCCCTGCTAAAGTATTGCTAAGCAATGGGAATATCGAAATGCGCTCTTCCAATCAACTTAAAAAGGGAGATGTTTTTGTTTGTGAAACCGGTGATGTTATTCCCACAGATGGAGAGATTATTGAGGGAATTGCAACAATAGATGAATCTGCAATAACAGGAGAATCTGCTCCGGTAATTCGGGAATCTGGTGGCGATAAATCGTCTGTTACGGGTGGTACTAAAGTATTATCAGATCATATTAAAGTGCAGGTAAGTACACAGCCTGGTGAAAGTTTTTTAGATAAAATGATTGCCCTTGTGGAAGGAGCGTCCCGTCAGAAAACACCTAATGAAATTGCATTGACCATATTGCTGGCCAGCTTTACATTGGTGTTTATTATTGTTTGTGTAACCTTAAAACCCTTTGCCGACTATGCAAATACTCCGATAACAATAGCTGCACTAATCTCATTATTTGTGTGTTTAATACCAACTACGATTGGTGGCTTATTGTCGGCAATTGGTATTGCTGGTATGGACAGAGCTTTAAGGGCCAATGTGATTACAAAGTCGGGTAAAGCTGTTGAAACTGCCGGTGATATTGATGTGTTACTTCTTGATAAAACAGGTACTATTACCATTGGAAACCGTAAGGCTACTAATTTTTACCCAACTGCAGGAGTTATCATTAAGAACTTTACAGATGCCTGTGTGTTGAGTTCGCTTGCTGATGAAACTCCTGAAGGTAAATCAATTATAGAGCTTGCAGCAGCACAGGAAAATAAAGTGCTTACCACTGCTCCTGATGGTTCAAAGTTTATCAAATTCACCGCCGAAACCAGATCAAGTGGTATAGACACCCCAGATGGAAGAAGGATTCGTAAAGGTGCTTTTGACTCCATAAGAAATATCGTCTTAACAGCCGGTAATCCATTTCCTTCAGATATTGAAGATCAGGTTAAAACCATAGCCAGTAATGGGGGTACGCCTTTAGTTGTTTCAGAAAATGAAAAAGCTTTGGGGGTAATAGAATTACAAGACATTATAAAACCAGGCATTAGTGAGCGTTTTGAACGTTTGCGTAAAATGGGGGTTAAAACAGTAATGGTTACAGGTGATAATCCACTTACAGCCAGGTTTATTGCAGAAAAAGCTGGGGTAGACGATTTTATTGCTGAAGCCAAGCCTGAGGATAAAATGAATTATATTAAGGAAGAACAGGCGCAAGGTAAGTTGGTAGCAATGATGGGCGATGGTACTAATGATGCGCCGGCATTGGCACAGGCTGATGTTGGTGTGGCCATGAACAGTGGAACTCAGGCTGCTAAAGAAGCTGGAAATATGGTGGATTTGGATAATGATCCGACCAAACTCATCGAGATTGTTGAAATAGGTAAACAACTGTTAATTACCAGAGGTACACTGACAACCTTTTCAATAGCCAACGATGTTGCAAAGTATTTCGCTATTGTGCCGGCATTATTTATAGCTTCTATCCCTGCATTACAAAGCTTAAACGTGATGGGATTACACAGTCCGGAAAGCGCAATTTTATCAGCTGTAATTTTCAATGCAATCATTATTCCTTTCCTTATTCCACTTGCTTTAAGAGGAGTTGCCTACAAACCTATTGGTGCGAGTGCACTGTTGCTCAGAAACCTTTTTATTTATGGAATTGGGGGAGTTATTGCACCATTTATCGGTATTAAGCTGATTGATGTTGTAGTGGGATTATTTGTTTAAAAATAGAAATCATGAAAAAATATATTATACAATCTATACGCCTTACCGTAGTATTAATGGTATTGCTTTGCATAATCTACCCGCTTGTTGTGGCATTTGCCGGAGGCTTTTCAAAAGGCAAGGGAGGTGGAGAGAAAATATTAAAAGATGGTAAAGTGGTTGGGTATGCTTTGCTGGGACAATCTTTTACTAAACCCGAATATTTTTGGGGTAGGCCATCGGCAGTTGGCTATAATGCAGCAGGATCCGGTGGCTCAAATAAAGGCGCCTCAAATCAGGACTACCTGAAAGATGTATCCAATAGAGTTGATACATTACTGAAATACCATCCTTATTTAAAAAGATCGGATATCCCTGCTGATATGGTTACTTCTTCTGGTAGTGGATTAGATCCTAATATCTCAGAACAGGGTGCAATAATGCAGATCAAAAGAGTAGCAGCTTACCGTAAACTAAATGAAAGAACAGTTGCGGAATTGGTGGTGAAAAATACTCAGGAACCTTTAATGGGGATGTTTGGCCCTTCATCAGTAAATGTATTGAAACTTAACCTGGCTCTGGATGAGTTAAAAATTAAATAAGTAAGGAACATGAAAAGAATAATATTATTAGCCGTTGCCCTATCAACAGGATTATTTGCTAACGGTCAGGAAACATCAAAAATTAAAGTAAGTGGTTATTTGGAAACCTATTATGGGTTCGATTTTAACAAACCTTTGGATAATAACAGGCCAGGGTTTATATACTCCCACAACCGCCATAATGAAGTGAATTTAAATCTTGGCTTTATTAAAGGAAGTTATGATAATGGTAACATCCGTGCAAATATAGCCGTGATGGCGGGTACTTACACCAACGCAAACCTGGTTGCTGAACCAGGTGTATTAAAGAATGTTTATGAAGCAAATGCAGGTGTAAAGCTTTCTAAAACAGCTAATTTATGGCTTGATGCAGGTGTGTTTTCGTCACATATTGGATTTGAAAGTGCAATTTCTAAAGATTGCTGGGTATTAACAAGGAACATATCTTCTGAAAATACCCCTTACTATGAGTCGGGTGCTAAAATTACTTACGGAACAAATGATGGTAAGTTTACTGCAGCACTTTTGTATTTAAACGGCTGGCAGCGCATTACCAGACAAGCAGGAAATGGTAAGCCCGCAGGGGGCATGCAGCTAACCTGGAAACCTACAGACAGGGTAACGGTAAACTATAGCAATTACCTGGGTACTGAAGGTGCTGATTCAGTACGGGTAACCCGGTTTTATCACAATGTGTATGGGGTTTTTCAGCTAACAGATCAATTGGGTTTAACCTTTGGTCTTGACTATGGTGCTCAACAAAAAACGAAAGGAAATAGCGCGAAAAAAGAAGTTTTATCGCCAGTTGCAGTAGCTCAATACAAAATAAACAATGCCTGGGCATTGGCCGGAAGATTTGAGTATTATCAGGATAAAAGCGGTATTTTTATACCTACAGAAACACCCAATGGTTTTAAAACAAAAGGTTATTCGATTAATATAGATTATGCTCCAATTGCTAATGCGGTAATCAGACTTGAAGGTAAATTATATCAAAGTAAGGATAAAATATTTGTGCACGAACAATTGCCTGTAAATAATAATGCAGCAGTAACTGCAAGTATTGCAGTGTCATTTTAATTAAATAGGCTGAATTATGGAAGATGAAAATAAAGCGGGTTCTGTAAGAAAGTTTCTGGATCTGGTAAAAAAATCCAGGAGAGGGAAATTTAAAGTTTATATAGGGATGAGCGCGGGCGTTGGAAAAACCTATAGGATGCTTCAGGAAGCCCATGCACTTTTAAAAAGTGGGATAAATATCCAAATTGGCTACATAGAAACTCATAACAGGGCTGAAACTCATGTGCTTTTACATGGTTTACCATTAATTCAGCGTAGAAAAATATTTTACCGCGGAAAAGAACTTGAAGAAATGGATGTGCAGGCCATCATCAATATCCATCCTGAAGTGGTTATTGTTGATGAGCTTGCTCATACAAATGTTGAAGGCAGTAAAAATACCAAGAGGTGGCAGGATGTTTCTGATATTCTAGATGCCGGGATAAGTGTAATATCGGCAGTAAACATCCAGCATCTGGAAAGTATGAATGGCGAAATTGAAAAGATTACAGGTATCCCCATAAACGAGCGGATACCTGATAAGATTCTTGAATTGGCGGATGAGATTGTAAATATTGACCTTACTGCAGATGAATTGATTGACAGGCTGAAAGCCGGTAAAATTTATGACAAGAGTAAAATTCAGAGCGCATTAAGTAATTTTTTTCAATCAGAAAGGATCTTACAACTGAGGGAACTGGCTTTAAAAGAAGTGGCGCACCATTTAGAACGTAAGATAAGCATAGAAATACCCTCGCAAATTAAACTTAGACCGGAACGATTTATGGCCTGTATATCTACAAATAGTCATACTGCCAAAATTGTTATCCGAAAAACTGCAAGACTAGCATCTTATTATCGGTCGCCCTGGATTGTGCTATACGTACAGAGTAGCAGGGAAAGCGGGGATAGGATTAAACTTGATTTACAGCGCCATCTGATTAATAATTTTAAACTGGCTACAGAACTTGGCGCTGAAGTAATAAAGATAAAAAGTGATCATATCACAAAAACCATTATTGACATTTCAAGAGAGAAAGAAATTACAACAATCTGTATTGGTAAACCTCATTTAAATTTGTTTCAGATTATTATGAGAACCGCTATTTTTAACCAACTTTTACGGAATATTTCTGCAACCGAAACAGACCTTGTAATTCTATCTTGAAAGTTAAAATTAAATTATATCTGGATGAAACCATCATAAAAAAAAGTAAACTATAAACTGATGAAAATAAAAACCAAATTACGCCTCGGATTCGGATTCCTATTCGTGGTGGTTCTCTTTTTCGGTGCAATCTCTTTGTTCTATATGAACAAAATTTCAATTAGTTCTAAGGTTATTTTAAAGGATAATTATGAGACACTAAGCTTTACACGTAAAATGCGGGCAATACTTGATGTAAATAATTTACCACTTTCAACAACTGTATCAGACCAATTTGCTGCTTTACTTGCGCAGGAGGGTAAAAATATAACAGAGCCTGGGGAAGGGGCGGCTGTGGCTAATTTAAACAGAGCTTACCTTGGGATTATTAACCCTGATGCTGGTATTGCAAGCCGACAAGCTGCTGTAAGTAGTGCCAGACTTGAACTGAGCGCTATTGATCAATTGAACATGAATGCAATAGTAAGAAAAAATGCAGCGGCTCAAGCTGCAGTAGAAAGGGCGAGTATGTACCTGATTTTTGCTGCATCTATGTGCTTTCTCATTTTATTCTCCTTTATAGTGAATTTTCCTGGTTTTGTGGCAAATCCATTACGAGAATTTTCGGATGCAATTAAAGAGATCAGTAAAAAAAACTACAAACAACGATTGGAATTTGATGGATCTGATGAGTTTGCTGAGTTGGCAGGTTCCTTTAATGCCATGGCAGCAGAGCTTAACAAATGGGAAAGTAGCAACTTAGCCAAAATTCAATCTGAAAAGCTTAGAATTGAGGCAATTATAGAGCAAATGCAGGATGCTATTATTGGATTGGATGAGAAAAATGATGTGCTGTTTATGAATAAGGTAGCAGGGCAACTGATAGGTAAAAACGAAAAAGAAGTTGTAGGGTTAAACGCGCTTGAATTAAGAAAAAAGAATGACCTCTTGAATAGGGTTCTGCAGAATGACGGGAGTGATAAACTAATGAAAATCTATGCTGACGAGAAGGAATCGTACTTTCAGTTGGAACGTAGAAAAATTATAGTGCCAAGCTACGATGATAATAGCGAACAGGCTACTGTACAGACTGGTAAGGAAGCCGGAGAGGTGTTTATCTTAAAGAATATTACACAATTTAAAGAATTAGATGAAGCTAAAACCAATTTTATTGCTACAGTTTCTCATGAATTAAAAACTCCAATATCATCGATAAAAATGAGCTTAAAATTAATGGATGATGAAAGGGTGGGGAGTATGAATCCTGAGCAAAAAGAACTGGTGCAGCACATTAAAGAAGATTGTAGCCGATTGCTAAAAATTACAAGTGAGTTGCTGGACCTTGCTCAGGTAGAAACTGGTAACCTACAATTAAATTTTGTAAAAACAGACCCAAGAAAAATAGCCATTTATGCTATGGATGCAGTCAGATTTCAAGCAGAACAAAGATCTATAGAGCTGGAGCTGATCAGTAGGAATAACCTGCCCAATGTAAGTGTAGATATTGAAAAGACAGCTTGGGTATTGATCAATTTTTTATCTAATGCCTTAAGGTACAGTTCTGAAAAATCTAAAGTAGTTATCCAGGTTATTGAAACAGGAAATAACATAGAATTTTCGGTACGTGATTTTGGGAAGGGAATAGATGAACAGTATCAAAAAAGATTGTTCGATAAATATTTTCAGGTGCCTACTGATGGTAATAATAAATCTGGTTCTGGTTTAGGACTAGCCATTTCAAAAGATTTTATTACAGCAGAAAGCGGCGCTATTTGGGTTGAAAGCGCAATTGGAGAGGGAAGCAGGTTCTGTTTTTCGTTGCCGATAACTGATTAATAGAAAGAGATTTGGATGACATTGATTAATTCATACATTTGAATTAATCAAATATAACCCTATGCCTAAACATTTACCTGACCTAAATAGTCTGATAAGTCATATTGCTTTATACAATAATGAGAACGCATATGAGAAGCTCTTTAAATCATTATTTCCTTCTCTATATCGTTTTTGCTTTTATTTATTAAAGTCGCGTGAACTTGCAGAAGAAGTGGCAAGTGATGTTATGATTACCCTTTGGCGAGATAGGGAAAAATTAGCAGAAGTAAGAAATATAAAGGTATATGCCTTTGTTATTGCGCGTAATTTATCATTAAATGTCCTCAACAAACATTCTAAACAGGAATGGGTATCTCTTGATGATATTGAATTCGAGATTGTTCTTGATAACCTGAATCCAGAGCAAATACTGATTAATGATGAACTGAAAAAAAAGCTCGAGGTAGCAACCGAAAAGCTCCCTTCTCAATGTAAACTGGTATTTAAGTTAATAAAAGAAGATGGGTTAAGCTATAAAGAAACAGCATCTATTTTAAATATTTCTCCAAAAACGGTGGATGCCCATTTGGTAACAGCAATTAAAAAGATGAGTAATGTTTTAAAAGCTGAGTTTAACCTCATGTAAAAAAAAACTTTTATTTTTTTTAGAAAAGACTAGGGAGTTTCTTAAAAAAGATTGTCCTATACATACAAACCAATATAAACTTACCTGGACTATCTGTATGTATAAAAACAGAATTATAGAATTGTTAGCTCGTAAATTAGCTGGTGAAGCTACTAAAAGCGAACTTGAAGAGCTAAATGACCTTATAACAAGATATCCCGATTCTGTTTATTACGAAGAATTTTTAGAACAACTTTGGTTAAATTCAGATGAGCAAACTGATATACCGGATGTAGATCAGGCATATTTGGCACATACGCTTAAGTTTCGTGATGAGTTTGAACCGAAGCCACAGACAAATAAAATTGTTGGTTTCAGGAAATATAAAAGCCTTATTGGAATTGCTGCGATATTGCTGGTTATAGTATCCGTATCTGTTTTTTATTTTAACAGAGGTCATAAATTTTCGCCAGATACCGAGATAGTTGCCGGAAAAGGTATCAGGAAAAAAATTAAGCTTCCTGACGGCACTTTAGTCTGGCTTAATTCTGATAGCAAGCTTTCTTATGAAAGTGATATTAATCAAAAAGAGAAACGGATTGTTTATCTGATAGGTGAGGCTTTTTTTGATGTAGCCCACCACAAATCCCATCCGTTTATTGTGCGTACAGATAAACTTTGCGTAAAAGTTCTGGGAACCGCATTTAACATTAAAGCTTACCCTGTCGATAAAAAATCGGAAGCAACTTTGATCCGTGGTTCTATTGAGCTTTCTGTAAATGATAGGTCAGAGCAAAAGATCATATTAAGCCCTTCAGAAAAATTTGCACTAGTAGAAGATAAAAAGGTGCTTCATGTTAAATCTGATCAGGCTCCAGATGTTCCTAAAGACATCACACTAACAATTCAGCATATTGTACCGGTTCGTATTGGTGAAAATGAATATATCGAAGAAACTTCATGGCGTGATAGCCAGCTTGTATTTCAGAATGAATCACTAGAAGATCTGAAGCCAAAGTTTGAACGCTGGTTTAATGTGAAGGTCAACTTTGAAGCAGAGAAAGCAAAATCTTATCGCTTTACGGGGGTGTTTAAAAATGAAACGATCGAAGAAACCCTGAAAGCAATGCAATTAATCAAACCATTTAACTTTAAACTTAAAGAACATGACGTGATCATTTACTAACAAAAAAGGGAGTTAAAATGCGGCTAACATTTTCTCTCCCCCTAAACCTTCATGAGTAGCTAAAAGCTACTATTACAGATTTTTAACTTTGAAATTCACAAATCTATGAAAAAAAAAGAACTGTGCAATAAAGTTCTATGTGCCAACTTTCCCAACAAAAAACTAATAATGATGCTAAACTGGATCTT
>Ga0157371_10001059_pt1 | contig 30121 bp, 22 predicted proteins | sample C45metaG_FD_113462 | JGI IMG/M metagenome (GOLD analysis project Ga0157371, IMG submission 113462) | Corn rhizosphere microbial communities from Kellogg Biological Station, Michigan, USA - C4-5 metaG | ecosystem: Host-associated > Plants > Roots > Rhizosphere > Soil | place: USA: Michigan... | reverse complement strand
TGGCAGGAATGGGCCAATTGCGCTCATACCTCGCGTGCGCCCCGCTGGCAAAACGAGCCTCCTACGAAACCGCCTCGCGAGCGCTAACCGTTCTGCGCCTTACAGGTTGGATAAGCTTGGTCGGCCAGAATAGCGACCTCATGACGGGCAATGTTCTTAACGAGCTCTACCAGATCAACGAGAGTGCCCTGAGTTTCCGCGAAGCCTGCGATTTAGACACCACCCTGCCAGCGATACTCGAGAACTGCATCGGCCATAAGCACACCCACCTCGATTGCATCGCGAGGCACATCGAAGCTACGCAGGAGCAAACGTCCAAAGACAATCCCTCACACACGCCATCACAACGTGATGAGGACGATGAGCCGCCACCCTCACGGAAACGCCCACCCTCCACCAGAAAGCCTGTACCGAGTCATCCGGCAACAAGAACCTCCGTCACGCAGCAGACCGACCAGAAACACCTCAGCACCGGCGACAGTACGTATAAAAACAAATATAAAAAAATACGTACGTACCGCACACGCGCACGTGAGGAACGCCATTTGACACAAGGGCCAGTGACGCTGCCGCAATGCCTGGCAAACGCCAAAGCGGATCAGCAACAAGACGTGCTGGCAGCCCTGACTCGACTGCCACCCCAGCATCGCCAGCAAGTGCTCGACGAACTCCAGGCGCGCAGTCAGCGCGGGACGGTGCGTAACGTCGTCGCCTATTTTTTTGGGTTGATAAATCGAGCATTAGCCGGCGAATTTCGACCGTGGGCAGGTCGTGTAAAAGAGCAGAAAACTGCCGCCCCCATTACGCCCCCTCAAGTGGCCTCGGCTGCCGTTGAGATCAGACAAAAGCCCGCCAACAAATCGAAGACAACTCAGCAGGGCCGGCCGCACTTTGCCGAGATGCGCAAAATAATGATGGGGCCAAGAATTGCAAACGACCTCGCTGCACAGATCATGAAAAGCTTGGCCCGCCAGCCGCTTCCTGCCTAAAGCACGCGTCAGTAATCTCTGCGCAACTGGTTATCAGCACACGGAGGAACATTAGGAAATTCCGAATAACCGGTTTCGGATTTACAGCGAGCACCGGAGGGCGCAACTTCACACCTCGTCTCGCTGAAGTGATCAGCACCCAAAAGCCGCCAGGATCTGCGAGACGGCGCTGCGGGTTTCCGCAGGATCCTCCCAATGACCGCATCGCTTCCGGCAGCGCGGACAGTCGACATCAATGTCGATGGAAGCATGTTACTCACCCCCACCCACGACGGGCCTTTCCCGTCCGGGCAAGGCCTTTCTTGTTTATTCGGAGGCCTTAATGAACATTCGACTGGCACTGTATCAAGCACTGAAATCGATCGACGTGCCTGAGCCAAAAATCGACGCTGTAATCCAAGCCATGGAGACTGCGTTGCAGTCACCTCCTGTCGCTAAATCCGATCCAGACGTAGAACACTTTCGGACAGAGCTATCCCGCGTCGCATCTGACGTCACTCTCAACATTGGCACGATGATGTTCCCTGTGGTGGCGGTGGTCTTCGTCTTGATGGTGATGATTCATTAACGATCTACTTGATCGGTAGTACCGAAAACTACCTGCCTTCTGGCAGGTGGTTTTTTCTTGTGAACCAGAAAGCTGCAAGCGTGTAGCGAGCTAACGCACTCGCCTTTGCTTTTGATCAAAGGAAGAGGGACACCCGGTTAAAATCGGGTACATCTAAAATAGTGGTTCATCATGTCTGCGCTTATTTGATGAGTCTGCTGACTGTTGGCCACTCGAAAGGAGTGGGCTATGTCCATGGGAGAGACTGACGCGGCGCCCCCCCCCTAATCGTGGTGTTCACAACATCGCTCATCTTTATCAGCGCCGTGTGCCGATGCTGGGCATGGTTGGTTTCTGCGGGTCACGACGGGCAGAAATCGGCCAGAAGCATTGGTTAACGGGAGGAAGCTATCGACCCACAGCAGTCATCTGAACCGCATTGATCTAAAGCAATGCATCCTGCCAACCTAAAATCGTGATGGCAGTTCATTTCCGGCCTTGATATCCGAAAAGACCTCATCAGGATCTGCCTGACACCAATATCTGAACAGTAGGTGAGGCTCGATATTTCCGAAATATACATCCAAGACGCTCTCGGGGGGCACGGTGAATTTAGGTTCTGGCCATTGCTGGGCTAAAACACCTATTGGTTTGCCAGATGAATAAACAACCCAAGTCGCCTTGCCTCCACTGATACGAGGTAGGTAGTCCATATCTTGTATCACTTCAATTAAGGTGCACATTTTTGCTGATTGATCGAGTGTGATCGACATTGCATGGCTTTCTAGGTCATCCCCCGCATGAACGCTATCTCGATCAACGGCAACTTCCAACATGACTGCTCCTTTATAGTGGTGTGCTTTCACCAGATCGATCAGCGTAGAGACATCAGCGGCTATCTATCGAGTCCGATTCTGGATTGCTACCAGTCGTGAAGGGCTGCAGTCGATAGCGGTCAGTCGAGATTGACCGCTATCGACCCGGAGCTGCCGGTGGTAGCCGGCAGATATTTACCCCGGGAATCGCTAACACGGCTCTCCCACGAACTGCTCATTGGGTGCTATTGCTCCCAGATCCAGAGTGGTTTTTTTATCGAAGGCGGTTTCAACACTGATGTTGTCGTTGGATATTTTTATAATAGCCATGCTTGGTACAAGTAGGAGTTGTTCGTATTGGCTGCTGCCAATAAAACTCTCGTCAGCATCAAAAAATGTTACATCCACCTTGATGCAACACTCAACGTCCAACTCAAGCACCCAAATCGTTTGGTTTGAATCGTCCCGGATAATCGAAAATTTCTTTCCTTCATCATGTTTTATCGAAACGACATCGATATCTGCGCATCGGGCATTGTAGAAATAACTTGTCCTAGCAGTAAACAAGAGACAATCTTCCAGCCCACTAATAATCTTATCACCAACCGCAGACGGAAGCCCTCCGCTGTTGTTAAACTCTTGGAATCTCACGAATCGCTGACTCGAAATCTCCTTGATATCGTCCTCCACCGAATTTATCAAAGCTAGCGCGGTAGGCAAATCCGGAACACAATGAAGTTTCTTGTTTTTAGACGCATGGCAAAAAGCGATCCAATCCTTATCCTCTGACACTACTAGAATACCATTGTGTGAGGCGTATGCCTCTAGGCACAGAAGTGCTACAGCATCGGGGAATTCAAACTTCTTATCATTACCCCTGTAAAACGGAGGTTCATTGTTAAAATATAGCTCGTACAGTTTTCGCGTCGACACTTCCTCGTAAGAAATTACTTCAGCATCGGTCGCCAGGTAGAAATCATTGAACTCATGGAAAATTATTTGCTCTGGATTAGGTCGTTCGTCGAGCTCTTCGCACAACTCATCGCGCAGCTCGACACTCAAGTATTGACTCACAAGTGCAAAGGCATCATCGACCTTTTTGCTCTTTGCTCGGTGCATGTCCAACATGTGCTTTTCGGCTTCATCGCGCACCAACTCAGTGATCACCAGCTTGATGTTCGAATTTTTTAGCTGACTCAAATGACCTATCAGCCCTCCCTTGAAGGTCCTCCCATTACGATCAAAAGCCTGCGTGTCAAAAGTGACCGCCGTTATTTCACCACAAATAAGTTTTTGACGCAGAGCTTGAAAATATGCAGGATCGATGTTCATGCCGCTTTCACTTTGGATTTGAACGATAACCACTGAATCAGGATTTTCTGATCCCCGCTGTCATATTGGGTGATTGAGAGGATTGTGATGTGTGGCCCGCCTGATTTGAGCCAGGCTGAACAGCGGCACGATCTTTAACGTGTTGCTGATAGGATCGTGAATGGCTTGTTTGAATGCGAACTCGTCACGATTATGGGTTTCGCAGAGCTCGATGATCTTGTTCACAATTGCCAAGATATCCTCAAACTCAGTCTTGAGGCCGAAGCAAATTCCTTTGAGGGCGGAGAACTCATATTTGAGTAGTCGGTGCTCTGCCGCTGATGCATCCATCATCGAGGGGTTGTAAACAATCCTATATTCGTTCTCTTGTGCCCAGTCTTTCCATTTTCGAGCTAGTCGAGTTTCCAAATCATTCCAGTACTTATCTCGGGATTGATGTGATCCATAACCTCGTGAGGCCGTGCTTCTATTTTTGTGCTCGTCTTCAAGCCAATAAGCGTCAAGCTGGCTCCTGGTCATGTGGAAAAGGCATTCGAAGAAGTTCAGTTCCAATGGCTTATCGTTGTAATCGACCTTCTGTAGTTTTGCACGCCATGGCCTTGTACCCCAGCCTGCCTGCTTCTTCCACGGGACGGTGAGCATCAAGCACCGGTCTAGCTCATCGTTAGGAATAGTGTCAAAAATCAAGCAAGCTCCACGGTGGTTATCCCCGTAGGAGCCCCAGATCGCCGAGTTAGTACAGGAGGACATAAAACATGCAACATACCAGGGCGAATGGGTAAGCCCTGGCAATGATTCTACATAGTGGCTGGGGAAATTTGATGCGGATGTGATAGGTAGTTTGCTTTGAGTTCTTGCATAGGCAACACTAAAGGCTGATGCTCGAAGAAGAACGCTAAGCGAAAGGAAATGCGCCTCCAGTTGTACCTCTGGGCTTTCATGTTTGTTGGCATGGACTTGCGCATTCAGCAGTGCGTCTGAGATGGCTGTGTTGCCATCCCAGAGGTAGGCCGGCTCGCTCAGGAGATTATATTTCAAGAAGGTATTGCATATCTCCTGGAGTACAAACGGGTTTACAACCATCAACTGGGCGTGTAACTCAGCTTTGGATACCTTTCTCTCCGAGTGTGCTAATTCATTGATGTGGGCTTGTATTCGCATGTCGTCAGTGACTAGTTTTGCAGCTTCATCATAAATTGACCGCATTTTCGGTGCGATATGCGATGGAGCTGATGTGATAGGTACGAATTCATCGCCTAGCATTTTCATGGCCAATTCGTGGGCCAAGCTCCAAGTGTAGTGTTTGAAGAGATTCGTCCAGATGATCGTGTCGCCCGACCAATGGAACTTGGTATAGCCTTCGAAGGGGTCGTTTAAGCTTTCTGGTGACGGGAAAAAGATGTAGTTTCCTTCCAACTCGCCGATCTTGCCCGGTTTAGCGGGTTCCACACATGAGCCATCATCTCCCACTACCTCCGTTGTGCCCTGCTCTCCGAGTAGGCGATGGATGGGGCGAAAACGATAAAATTCCATTGGGCTTTCTGCGGTCATCAACTCACCCTTGTATTCCTGCTAAAAAGATTATTGCTTTGTAGTCAATTGCATAGATTGGATGTTGGCACTTTGATGTTGTGATGACTAGTGTTGTGAGCTGATCGCGGAAGAACGATTAAATGCTGTCCTTCCGGGTAATGACCAGATGACAGTATTCAGGCCTTCTCCGGCTGGCGCCATCTTGAAGGGTGATGGTGAGCGTTGGGTTGGGATCGATAAGCAACGGATCCACGCTTGCGTACTCTTAGGGAGCCAGGCGTGCTTTGATCGTTCTCAATAATTATTGTGAAGTGGTGCTATCAGCCAGGAAGAAAAATGCATCCAGCTCCGCTCGTAGCACACCACCATGGTTAGCTCGAATAGCAAAAACTCCTGCGTATGGCGTACAGCCGAGCAGGGCTCAGCGGGCCAATATGGACCACTGCTTCTGGCCGATAGCTGCCTAACTTGGATGACCGCTTTTGGTCGATACGGTCTGACGCGTGCATACTATTACTCTAGCCATCTTTTCGCAGCGATCTGATTAACGGCTCGGTTGTCCAGCAACGCGGCATTCACCGCGTCGCCGGCCACTTGGCTAGAAGTTATTCCGTTGATAGCGGATCGAGTGGAAGCTCAACTCCTCGTCACCATCAAACAGCGACTCCTCTAGAGGGTTAACCACTGCGTTGGAGGTCGGATCGAACATTGATCCCCTAGCCTGTAACGTTGGTGCTGCCTGTAGCTGCTCGGACAGCCCTTGGACGCGCAAAACCTGCCCTTCGCGGATGGCTTTCTTCAGTAACTTTAGCGGTTGGCGTTCAACCAGTTTGAGCAATGCCGGTTCAATGTCGCAATACAGCATCTGCTTGTCCCCATCGTTTTGGAATACGCGCCGGCTGATCAGGTGCGCACTGTGAAAGACTGTCTGTTCGATACAGTTCATCGACAGGCTTAGATCAACGCAGGCGTGGTCGTCCGGCAGGTCAATGCGCATGGCGTAGTGCGCACCGAACGTTGCGTGCTCGTAGCGAATGAAATCCCCCCTGTGTACCCGCTCCAGCACTTCCATGGCAAGGCTTGGATTGTCAGTCTGCAGGGTCAGGAGCGTTTCATTGGGCTCGGGCTTGATCTCCACTCGCAATTGGCGCTCCAAGGCTAAGCGGCAGGCGGGACTGATGAATAACAGGTCACCCCAACCGTGCAGGGGCGCGCTGATCCAGCCTGCGGCCGCCGCGCCGTCCAGCAATCCATTGCATAGCGCCTGGTGATAGTCTGCGTAATCCCAATACTGGTGTTGTGCTGGTTTAGACACGATCAGCATTTCGATCTGCAGCAACTGACCACCGAACAGAATGACTTGAGAGCAGTTATTGTCTTCGTCCGGGAACTGGATGTACTGGCGGCGCAACGGCGGGTGTATCACCGGTTCGGCGCAGGGCACGCCGAACACCAAGTACGCGTGGCCTTGGTAGAGAAACGGAATGAACTCCTCTCCCTCGTCATTGTAGCGGCGCTCCTGCGGCCATTCTTTCAGGCACCGGGAGAACCATCGGGCATGCATTTGCATCCGCGCAGATTCGGGAATCAGCGGTTCCACGAAGTCTGGCAGGTCGTCCCAGTCGTCTCCACGTTGATATTCGAACAGATAGTCTCGGCTTGCCTGATACCACGGAGCGACCTCCCACATGATTTTAAGGTCGTCGCCAAAGGGCTCTGCAGTCGCTGGCTCGACGGTGATCTCTGCATCAAAGGCAAATAACCGCGGCCAGAAAATCCGGGTTCCCAACAGCAGTAGATCCTTCCCGTTAACACAGACTCGACTTTGAATCACCGCAAGTGGGTCAGGCCCCATGTCGGTGGGTAACCACTCACTTGGTGTGATGGCCTGCAACACATCCTGCAGTGCCACCGGGTTACCTGGTACCGCGAATACTTTGCGCAGCGCTTCACAGAGCTCTGGCAAGTTGCGGTTGGTGATGATCAGTTGACTGACCGAGGCCGCCAACGTGCATAGATGCTTGGCCAGATATGCTGTTGCGCCCAGGGACTGAGGCAGTTCGGCCAGTTGCAGCGGACCTTGAAGAGGGGGCTCCTGTTCGAGTCGGCTACACAGATCTGCCCAATCGGTACAGCCATAGGGGCCGCGCGCTAAAACGTATTTGGCAGTGGTCAGGTCGATATCGAACAAATCGCGCAGTTGCTTGGCCTGCACTTTGATAGTTTCGCGGCGTGTAGTCGGTACCATAAGTTCTCCGTTGCTCCCAAGGAGCGACATCGGAGACGCCCACCCGCCATCCCCGATGCCCGGAAGAGGCTCAGGTCAAGAGATTGCTGTGATGATCATGGTTCGATGCGGTTAGCTGCGGCCGGTGAGGCCTCAAGGGGTGGGCAGCCCGTCGACCATGTAGCGACGTGTGGCAAAACTAGCGCAAAGTGATTTGCGACGCAAGCTACTGGAATCACGCGAAAAATCTTGACCGTTCAACACCCACTATCAGGTTCAAACTCGGAGGATAATCGCCAATGGTCTGACGGGGACTTGCGCATGCACGCCAACAATGGCGGAGGGAAAGCCTTACAGCGCCCTACTCCCTCATCCCACAGCTCCCTGCGCAGGCGTGGCATGGGCACCATGCCGCTCCTGCGCAGGGAGCCGACAAAGCCGAAGGCCGCGTCAGTCGTGCAAGCTTTGGAGAATATACTTCTGCCGCAAAAGCTGCCCCACCCGATGACGCGCAACTAACATATGCCGGGCCGTCACTGCAGCCGCAGTGACGGCCCCGCCGACGCCCCAAACATCACGGGTAAATCCTGAATCCTAAAACGTGCGGCATACATGATGATGCCCCCACACACTAGCCTTGCAGAAACCAAGGACGGCAATTTCGAACGTCGTCCTCCCAATCGCGCAAAACTCCTGCAAGCGCGAATCCATCAGGATGGAGTTATCCAGGTATGCAAGGCTCCAAAAACATACCGCCCCCTACCCATGGGACGGAGCCGTTTTTGTCTATCGGATTCATTCCGCTATGTGCAGCTAATGCACCGTCGAAAACAGCAGTGTCATGCGCAACGCACCGCGCTGCCTCCATTAAAAACCCCATCAATTCCCCTGGAGTACTCATCAACGCCAAAAGCTCGTTCATCCCGCTCCATCTCCGTATCAGCTTCCAGCAGGAAGCAAGACGGACGTCTCAGTCGAGACACAGGTGTTACCTGAACACCATGCCCCTGCCCTCCGGGGATCTCGCCTAGCGAGTTGGCACCAACACTTACCAATGATTTTCAGGAAAGCGCAATAACACGAACCAAACCTGTGAGCGTGAATGGGATATGGACGATTTGACCTACACCCTGCGGCAACTTTGCCGACGCAATCGCGACGGCAGTCACAACACTCAGGCCGACCGCATTCGGTCGCTGGGGCTGATCGCCCGCCAGCTACGCGAGGCCGGCTTTCGGCAGCTGAAAGCCTCGTCGCTCAAAGGCAAACATGTCCAGGCGCTGTTGGATCGCTGGCAAGCTGAAAGCCTCTCACCTGGAACCATCAAAAATCGACTTGCGCACCTTCGATGGTGGGCTGAAAAAGTCGGCAAGGCCGGTATTCTCCCAGCGGACAACACGCAACTGGGTGTGGCCGACCGACGCTTCGTTACCAACGTCAGCAAAGCCACGGATTTGGGAACAGGCCTTGGCAAGATAACCGATGCCCATGTCCACATGAGCCTCCAGCTTCAATCTGCGTTTGGACTACGCCGTGAGGAAGCCATCAAATTTCAACCCAGGTATGCGGATCAAGGCGATCACATCCTCCTTAAGGGCTCATGGACGAAGGGTGGTCGTGATCGAACAGTTCCGATTACTACCTCGCAACAACGCGAGATACTCAATGCAGCACATCAGCTGACGGGGGCCGGCTCATTGATCCCGGCACACAAGACATACATTCAGCAGCGCAATACATACGACGGACAGTGCAAAGCGGCAGGCCTGAGCCACATGCATGGGTTACGTCATCAATATGCGCAAAGCCGCTACGTGGCTTTGACAGGCTGGAAGGCACCGGCAGCAGGAGGAATCTCCTCCAAAGAACTGACCCCAGTACAACGCTCTCAAGACACTGTTGCTCGGCAAATAATCAGTCGTGAACTTGGGCATGAGAGAACACAAATTACCGCAACGTACCTGGGCCGATAACTCAGTCCGTGCTACATCAATGAGCCGAAAACATAGCCAGCATCACGCACAGCAACACAAGCTCTGAGTGGTCACGAAAGCCAAAGCTGACGAACGTCACTTCGAGCGCTCGATCGACCATTACGACGACCTTCGTTACTCTCTGGCTGGATGCCAGCTCACCATTGCGCAACTCTTCAGCGCCAATCTGACCAAGCGTATTTCCAGTCAATAGGGGTACGCGTAATAACGCATTGAATCTTTCTGCACTTGCCAGCTGAGTGTCATATGAGCACGACACATCGAATGCCTCCCCGGCCCAACGAATGCGAGTGATCGTCAGGAGAATTGTTCATGCCCCACAACGACGAACAGCCATCAGCCAATCCGGAACTACGAATCCTCCGGCGCGCGGATGTCGAGAAAAAAACCGGGTTGAAACGCGCTTTTATTTACCGGCTGATGAGCGAAGGAAAATTCCCTGCCTCAGTGCAGCTCGGTATACGCGCTGTCGGCTGGGATGCCGCAGAGATTGACCAGTGGATTTCGGAACGCTTAAGAAAACGACAATAAAAGATGGGGCAGGAACGTGACGGTAGCTTTGATCACTCAACGCGGTGGCTCAGCAAAATTGTTCCAACTGACCCCGTTGCAACAACCACTCAGAGACATCCGACCAGTCTTCGATCCAACTACGGCATTCCTCTCTCAGGAGTTGCTATGACAACTCCGCACCCAATCAATCAAGCCGTCATTGCCCAAGCTCTGCAAGACTTGCGCAGTGGTCAATTGCGGCGGTGCAAGGCGATGGGCTTTGCAATTGAAGACCTGGCGGCACTCAAGGAGCCGATGTTGCTCAGCGCACTACTCCATACCCGGGTGCCTTGGTGCACGGTTCAGGTAAACCGCAACGTGCTGCAAAGAATTCTTAAACAGGCGGATGAAGTGGAACACGAAACCGCCATGATTGATCGCATGCTTCGCTTAGGGGCGAGCACAGAAATGGTGGCCCATTTTCATGGTTTAACACACCAAGAAATTGCTCTGCGTCGAGACGTACTCGGACTACCAAAACGCAAAGGTCGCAGACCCGAACTTACCGAGGAACAAGACACATTACTATGGCACCGGCTGCGACCCCATCTGAAAACGGCTGGGGTGTCGACCGGTGATGAGAGCGCCATGTTGGAAGTGACGCTGGACTTGGCTGAGGATCTTGTATTCCCAGCATCAGTCGTATGGTCAACCCTGCAAGCATGGAAAGCTGAGGGGCTAATCTGATTTCGCGAGAAAATCTGACATCCCTCCCCCGCCCTGTTCGTAAGCTCCCGGCGCTTCTCTGGTAGAAAGGCGTGATTGGCTTTTCAAACTCAAGCATTGAGCAGCCATTCGTGACGTCTACCCATGACGGACGATATGCAGAGGAATCGAGCGTTGGTAGCACTACGCTCCAGAGGCCATTTGCTCAATTGTAAACCGCCAAATCTCAGATCGAGCGCCCGCCCTTAACACCGAGAGTCTAGCAAGTAGCTTTGCTGGGAGCTCCATTGCATCCCAAATCTGAAGGTAGTGACGCTAGGCAGCCAGACGGTGAATCTCCAAAAAATACGGAAACACTCGATAACTCTTTTCCGGATTGACAGCAAACGTACCCGGGAGCATTTTGGCGATGCACCTTGCTGATTCATTCAGCACCAGCCGCCAGGATCTTCAAGACGGCGCTGCGGTTCTCCGCAGGATCCACCCAATGACCGCATCGCTTCCGGCAGCGCGGACAGTCGACTTGAATGTCGATGGAAGCATGACTTTCCCACCCACGACGGGCCTTTTCCGTCGTGGGGAAGGCCTTTTTTGATTCAGGAGGCCTTAATGAAAATGGAACTGGCGATGTATCAGGCGCTTCGCGCAATCGACGTACCTGAGCTCAAAGCCGAGGCAGTTATCCAAGCATTGGAATCTGACATGCTCACACTACTCGCTACGAAAAGTGATCTCACCAATCTAGAACAGCGATTGACTGTTGAGTTGGCTAAAACTGATCATCGGCTGACCTCCGAGATCTCTAAAATTGATCATAGGCTGACTGCAGAGATCGCCAAATCGGATCTAAAGTTGTCCATTCGCATGGCTTCCATGCTCGCCGTGACGATCGGCATCTTGATCGGGGCGATGAAAGTCTTCTTATAGTTTTCTTAGCGATTACTGAAACAACGAAAATCACCTGTCGTTCGATAGGTGATTTTTTTGCGGCTCTTGGCGTTGAAAAAGACTGTAAGCTTGACTCCCCCCACACTCAGGCACTCTCTTATTAAGCATAAGGGCCTCGCTTAACTTCCGTTGTTCAAGGGCTGAAATCCCAGCCAAACCGAAATATGGCGCATGCTGCATGGAGACTGGCTATGCAACTGCCAGAGTCCAAGAACCAACGCGCCCCTTTCTGACAAACACGCAACGCCCTACCACACCAATCCCGGCGCAGAGCGATCTGTGAGCTCCGACAACCGAGACTGCTCAGTGCTGAGCTTGGATTGGGATACAATCCCCGGCATTTAGTCCATCAGGATCGGCATCTGCTCCCTGAGTGCCCACAAGAGATTCCGCAATGCCCCTCACGCTGCAACAACTGGAACGACATCTGTTCAAGGCTGCCGATATTCTTCGCGGCAAGATGGATGCCTCGGAATTCAAGGAATACATTTTTGGCATGCTGTTCCTCAAGCGCTGCTCCGACGTATTCGAGGAGCGCTATGAACAAATCGTTGCCGATGAAATAAACGCCGGCAAGAGCAAGGCCGAGGCCTTTGTCTCGGCGGAAAATCCGCGCTGGTACAAGCGCGATGGTAATTTCTGGGTGCCCAGCCATTCACGCTTCCACTATTTGCTCAACGAAGCGCACATCAATGTTGGCAACTTGCTTAACAAGGCGCTGGGCGGCATTGAGGAAAATAACGTATCCCTGGAAGGAGTGCTGGAGCACATTGACTTCACTCGCAAGGTCGGCCAGAGCAAGATTCCCGATCAGAAGCTGCGCCAACTCATTACCCACTTCGGAGAGGTGCGTCTGCGCAATAGTGACTTCGAATTCCCCGATCTGCTTGGGGCCGCCTACGAATACCTGATCGCCGAGTTCGCCGACTCGGCCGGCAAGAAAGGCGGTGAGTTCTATACACCGCGCTCTGTTGTGCGCCTGATGGTTCATCTGCTCAAGCCGACCCTGGCCCACGACGTCTACGACCCCTGCTGCGGCTCGGGCGGCATGTTGATTGCTGCCAAGGAATATATCGACGAGCACGGCGAGGACGGCCGCAAGGCCAACCTTTTCGGCCAGGAATTCAACGGCACTGTTTGGTCTATCGCGCAGATGAACATGCTGCTGCACGGCATCAGCAACGCTTGGTTGGAGAACGAAGACACCCTGGCTGATCCTCGGCATATTGAGGGCGGCGAACTACGCCGCTTCGACCGCATCCTTACCAACCCGCCGTTCTCAATCAACTGGGGCCATACAGAGAAAAGCCCGGATGGCAGCCTCGCCTGGAACCCGAAATTCCGCGAGCAGCGCTTCGGCTTCGGCGAGGTGCCGCTAGGCTCGAAAAAAGCCGACCTGATGTTCCTCCAGCACATGCTCGCCGTGACTCGCGACGAAGGCATGATCGCCACGGTACTGCCCCACGGCGTGCTGTTCCGGGGCGGGGAAGAACGCGGAATTCGCGCGGGCATTATCGAGAACGACCTGCTCGAAGCCGTGATCGGCCTGCCGGCCAACCTGTTCTATGGCACTGGCATTCCCGCCTGCATCCTCATCTTGCGCCAACAAAAGCAGGAAGGCGCCAACCGTGTCAGCGCCAAGCCTGCCGAGCGCCAGGGCAAGGTGCTGTTTATCAACGCCGACCGCGAGTACTTCGAGGGCCGTGCGCAGAACTACCTGCTACCCGAGCACATTGAGAAAATCACCACTGCCTTCGACGAATTTCGCCGGATCGACGGCCTTAGCGACGTGGTGGATATCGCCACACTGCGCGACAACGAGTACAACCTTAATATTCGCCGCTATGTGGATAACGCACCGCCGCCCGAGCCCCATGATGTGCGTGCGCACCTGCTGGGGGGTGTGCCCAAGGCCGAAGTCGAAGCCAAAACACCGTTGTTCGCTGCACACGGCCTCGACCCACACGACCTTTTCGTAGCACGCAAAGCGCAGTATCTCGACTTTCGCGACGAGCTAACCCGTCGTGCCGATCTCAAGCTGGCCGTCGAAGGCAATGCCGGCCTGCAGGCCAAGGAAGCCGCCCTGCGTGAAACCTTCGAGAGCTGGTGGCACGAACACAGCCCGCGTATCACTGCGCTGGCCGGGAAGCTTGATAACAGCGCCGCGCTGGTCAATCTGCGCGAAGAACTGCTGAACAGCTTTAGCCAGAAGCTTGAATGTATCGGCCTACTCGATCCCTTCCAGATACGCGGCATCGTTGCCGGCTTCTGGTACCAGAGCAAATACGACTTCCTCGGCCTGATGGCACGCGGCAGCCGAGGTGTGATCGATGCTTGGCGCACCAGCATCGTCACCGCCCTGGAAGACAAGGCCAGCAAGCAAAGCCCGCTGGAGCACAAGCTGGTGAGATTCTTGCTCGGCGATTTCGTTACCAGGTTGGTCGAGATGGAAGCGAGAAAGGCCGAACTGGACAGCCAGCTCAAAGCTGCCACCCCAACCAAGGGGGACGAAGCTGACGAGGCTGACAGCACAGCTGATGCCGATGATGAGGAAAATCCCATCGATGAAGCCCAGCTCAAAAGCTGCAAGGCCGAGCTGACCAAGGTAAAGAAGCAGCTCAAAACCCAGCAGGAAAACTTCGCCAACCACCTGAGTCAGGCCGTCGACGGACTGGATGAGCCACAAGCCGCCGAGTTGCTGCTGACCATCCTACACAACGACATGCAGGCCATTCTTGAGCGCAATGTCGCTGCCCAGCGAAAGCAGATCGTAGCCGCTTTCGAAAACTGGTGGGATAAGTACCGAGTAACGCTAAACGAGATCGAACAGAAGCGCGATGCGGCGGCGGTGGCGTTGCAGGGCTTCTTAAAGGGGTTGGGATATGTCTAATTTCCCCCATTGGCCCACACGTCGGACGGGTGATGTATTTTTCGTGAAGGGCCGCATCGGCTGGCGAAATCTTCGGCGCTCGGACTTCTGCGAGGATGGGCCCCACCTCATTACCGGGATGCATATTGACGGCACTGGACGCGTTGACTGGAACTCTTGCTTTCGCATCCCTAGACGAAAGTTCGATGAGTCTCCGGAGATTCAGGTCAAAGTCGGTGATTTGGTTATCACGAAGGACGGGACAATCGGTAAGGTTGCCCGAATCGACTGGCTTCCAGGGGATACGTCACTAAATGCGCATTTGTTTCTTGTGCGACCAATTCAACCTGAAATTTGCTCTGCGCGATTTGCATTCCACATATTTACCTCTGCAGCGTTCCGCGATTTTATTGAAAACCAAAAAAGCGGAAGCACCTTAGCCGGTCTAGGCGAAGCGAAGTTCGTGCAATTTCAATTTCCGCTGCCGACAATTAAGGAGCAGGTGCTGGTTGCAGATGTTCTCGACACTATCGACACTGCCATCCGCGAAACCGAGGCGTTGATCGACAAGCTCAAGGCGGTCAAGCAGGGCCTGCTGCACGACCTGCTGACCCGAGGTATCGACTCCAACGGCCAACTACGCCCGCCACAGAACGAAGCGCCGCAGCAATACAAGGAGTCGCCGCTGGGGTGGATTCCAAGGGAGTGGGAAGTAAAACCGGCGGAAAGTGTCTGTGAGGCTGTGATTGACTGCAAAAACCGGACGCCACCGATCTTGGATAGCGGTCATCCGGTTGTTCGAACTCCGAATGTTCGTGATGGGAGATTTGTATTCACAGAACTCGTATTCACGGACGAGGCATCTTACAAAATCTGGACGCAGCGTGGACGCCCTCGCCCAGGTGATGTGCTAATCACACGAGAAGCACCTGTTGGCGAAGTATGCTTGGTTCCTGCCGATATGCAGGGGGCTTGTTTGGGGCAACGCATGATGATGTATCAGCCAAACCCCTCACTATTGCGTAATGACTTCATGCTAATTGCGCTTATGTCGCAACCTGTTCAGCGTGTTTTGATTGACAAGGCAGGTGGCTCGACAGTCGGTCATGTGCGCGTTGGTGATATTCGCCTACTCGCTGTGCCTGTTCCACCATTGCCGGAGCAGGTGCTGATTGTCGATCAATATCAGGCGTCTGTTGATCGGTTAAGCGCAGAAGAAAGCACTTTGGTGAAGCTCCGAGACAGCAAAGCAGGCCTGATGGAGGATCTGCTGACCGGCTGCGTGCGCGTCACCTCGCTACGGGAAGCATCGTCATAATTTGTGCACAAATCGTCCAACAGCTTGTTGGCCAAAGGGGAGCCTGAGATGACCCAGCGCCTGGCACCTCGCGAACCCCTTAGCGTCGAGTTCAAGAGCGACCGCAGCAAGCTCCCCGACCGCGAGCTTATTGAGGCGCTGATCTGCTTGGCCAATGCCGAGGGGGGCGAGCTATGGCTGGGCGTCGAGGACGACGGCACGCCTACCGGCCTGCATGCCGAGCATCGCCTGCTAGAGGGATTGTCTGGCATGGTCGCAGCGCGCACCTCGCCGTCGCTGAACGTACAGGCCGAGACGCTCGATCTGGATGGAGTGACCGTGGCACGTATCCATGTACCCAAAGCCCAGGGAGAAGTGGCCACCACCAGCGGCACCTATCTACGCCGCCGCTTGAAACACAACGGCATGCCCGAATGCATAGCCATGCTGCCCCATGAGCGCAGCAGCCGCGCAAGCAGTTTCGGCCTGCTCGATGTCTCCGCCCTGCCAGTCGCCGGTGCCACCCTCGCCGACCTCGATCCGCTGGAGCGCGAACGCCTGCGCCAGGCGGTGCAGCAATACGGCGGCGACCGAGTGCTGCTGGAATTGGACGACGAAGCCCTGGACGGCGCACTGCTGCTCACTGCGCGCCAGCCGGACGGTATGCGCGTGCCGACCCTTACCGGCCTGCTACTGATCGGCCGGGAAACCTCCCTGCGCCAACTGGTGTCCACCCACGAGTTCGCTTTCCAGGTGCTGGCCCAGCAGGCAGTGCGCTTCAATGAGTTTCGCCGCTTCCCATTGCTCAAGGCATTAGACTGGCTGGAAACCAACTTCCGTCCATACAACCCAGAGGAAGAACTACAGGTCGGCCTGTTCCGCGTGCCAGTGCCCAAGGTCGACCTCGGCGCCTTCCGTGAAGCCGTAGCCAATGCCTTGGTGCATCGTGATTACCACGGCAGAGGCGCGGTGCATGTGCGCCTGGAGGACGATGCCCTAGTGGTCAGCAACCCCGGTGGCCTAGTCGATGGCGTGACCCTGGCCAACCTGTTGGTGACCGAACCGCGCCCGCGCAACCCGGCCCTGGCCGATGCCATGAAGCGCGTCGGCGTGGTCGAACGCTCTGGGCGAGGTGTGGACAAGATTTTCCGCGGCATGCTCAAGTTCGGCCGGCCGGCCCCGGACTACAGCTACACCACCGCCCAAAGCGTGGTGCTGCGCCTACCCACCGCGGAGGCCGACCTGGACTTCCGCCGCCTGGTAGTCGAACACGAGCGCGCCACCAACGCCGAACTGCCCATCGACAGCCTGATCGCACTGGCCGCCCTGCGTGAGACCAAGCGCGTCACGGCCGACGAACTGGCCGTACAGATCCAGCGCGACACCGCCAGTGCCAAACGCACCCTGGAAGCCCTGACCGAAGCCGGCTTGGTCGAGGCCCACGGTTCTACCCGAGGGCGCAGCTACACTCTGTCAGCCAGTCTGTACCAGGCCGTGGGCGACAAGGCCGGTTATACCCGCCAGGCAGGCTTCACACCCATTCAACATGAGCAGATGGTGTTGAACTACGTGCAGCAGCATGGGCAGATTCAGCGCGCTGAAGTAATGGATCTTTGTCGGCTCTCGCCTGATCAAGCGGCAAAACTGCTCAAGCGCATGAAAGACAAGGGCACACTGATACAGCAAGGTGAACGACGCTGGTCGGTTTATAAGCTCGGCTAAAAAATCTATGAGCCGCTATAAGCCGCTATGAGCCTGTATGAGCCCATACACGCCTGAACTGGATTAAAGGAGTAACCCGTGGGCTGGGAATTGGAAGACGTCGAAAAACCCTTTGTGGCTCAGTTGCAGGGGCTGAACTGGAAGCATATCGAGGGCAGCCTCGACGACCCGGCCATCACTGGCCGCAAAAGCTTCAGTGAAGTGATTCAGCGGGCCGCACTGGCCGAGCGCTTGTGTGCCATCAACCTGCGCGACGGTCAGCCCTGGCTGGATGAGCAGCGCATTGCCGAAGCACTGGCGGCCATTACCCGCGTAGGCGCCAGCAAGTTAATGGAAGCCAATCAAAAAGTCACTGAGCTGCTGCTCAAAGGCATCACTGTCGACGGCCTCCCGGGCTGGGAAGGCGGGCGTGGCCAGACCCTCCAGTACATCGACTGGGACACCCCTAGCAACAACCACTTCACAGTGATCAACCAGTTCCGGGTGGACTGCCCGCCAGGCTATAACAGCGGCAAGAAATTTATTGTCCCGGATCTGGTGTTGCTGGTTAACGGCATCCCGCTGGTGTTGGTGGAGTGCAAGAGCCCCTCCATTCCAGAACCGCTTGCCGAGGCCGTCGATCAATTACGTCGCTACAGCAACCAGCGCAAGGCGGCCTTCGAGGTCGAGGAGAACGAAGGCAACGAGACACTGTTCGCCAGCGTGCAGCTGTTGATCGCCAGTAGTTACGACGAAGCACGGGTGGGCTGCATTGGTGCTGGCTTCGGGCATTTCTCCCAATGGAAGACCGTGGTTGGCCCGGATGGCAACGGCAGCGAGCAGTCAGTAGCCGTGCAGTTGGGCAAATCCAAACTGTCCGAGCAGGAGCGACTGGTGGCAGGCATGCTGACACCGGCCCACCTGCTCGATCTAATCCGACATTTCATGCTGTTTATGCAGGTTGGCGGGCAGACCATCAAGACGGTCTGCCGCTACCAGCAGTACCGCGCGGTGAACCGCACAGTGACCCGCATGAAACGCGGACAGACCCGTCTTGAGCATGGCGAAAGTGACCAACGCGGCGGCATCGTTTGGCACACCCAAGGCTCGGGCAAAAGCCTGACCATGGTATTTCTGGTGCGCAGGATGCGCACGGATACACAGCTGCGCCGCTTCAAGATCATCGTGGTCACTGACCGTAAAGACCTGCAAAACCAGCTCGCCGTCACTGCGACACTTAGTGGTGAACTACCGGAGGTGGCCTCCAATATCGAAGGTGTTAAAGCCTTGGCACGCCGCCAGGGCCCCGGCCTGATATTCGCCACTATCCAGAAGTATCGCAATCCCGAGCAAGAAGAAAACGGGAATGCCCACATCGCCGTGGACACTGTGCCCTTCCTCAAAGCCGCAGAAAAGCGAGCGCCCTATCTGGTAAACAAACCATTCGAGGTGCTCAACCACGACGAGAGCATTTTGGTATTGATCGATGAGGCTCACCGAACCCAAGCAGGCGATCTGCAGGCGAACCTGCTGGCAGGCCTGCCAAACTGCGTGCGCATTGGCTTTACCGGTACGCCAATCATCATGGGCGATAAGAAACGCACCCACGAAATTTTCGGCGCGTTCATCGATAAATACACCATCAAGGAAGCCGAGGCAGATGGCGCGACAGTGCCGGTGCTATACGAAGGACGCACTGCCAAGGGCGCATTGAAAGATGGGGCGAACCTGGATGAACTGTTCGAGGATTTGTTCCGCGAACACAGTCAGGACGAACTGGAGCTGATCAAGAAAAAGTACGCCACCAAGGGCCATATCTTTGAGGCCCCCGCGCTGATCGCTGATAAGGCGCGCGACATCCTCAGACATTACGTCACCAATATCCTGCCCAATGGCTACAAGGCGCAGGTGGTAGCCTACAGCCGGATTGCAGTAACCCGCTATTTCCACGCGCTGCAGGCCGCCCGTGATGAATTGCTGTTGGAGGCTGAAGCACTGCCGGCAGCCGAAAAGGACCTCGACGATGAAGCACTGTGCCAGCGTCCGCCCAAGCTGCAGGCGCGTGTGCAGGCATGGCGCTATCGCGACAAACTACGCAGCCTGGAATTCGCACCGATTATTTCCGGATCCAATAACGATCCGGCCGAGTGGAAAAACTGGACGGATGGCAGCAAGCACGAGCAACTAATCCAGCGTTTCAAGAAGCCGCTGATTCATGAGCAGCCGGGCAAGGCCGATCCACTGGCTTTCCTGATCGTTAAGTCTATGTTGCTCACCGGCTTTGACGCCCCCATCGAAGGGGTCATGTACCTTGACCGGCCAATCAAGGAAGCCGAGCTGCTGCAAGCCATTGCGCGGGTCAACCGTACTGGTTTCGGCAAGCGCTGCGGCATCGTGGTCGATTACTACGGGGTCGCCAACCACCTGCGCGAAGCGCTGGCAGCCTATGCCGACGAGGATATCGAAGGTGCGCTGAGCAGCATCAAGGACGAGGTGCCTGTACTGCGCGACCGTCATCTGCGCGTGGTGGACGTGCTGCGTCGCCAGGGCATCGAGTCTCTGGAAGATGCCGAAACCTGCATTGCCGCACTGGAGTCGGAAAAAGTGCGCGCTGAGTTTTCGGTAAAACTCAAAGCGTTCCTCGACTCTTTGGACACCGTACTGCCACGCCCAGAAGGCCTCCCCTTCGTCAAGGACGCCAAGCGTCTGGCCTATATCCATGCACGTGCGCGCGGGCGTTACAAGGACCTGCCGCAACTGGGCAAGGATGTCGGCGCCAAAGTGCGCAAGCTAATCGACGATCACGTTATTTCTTTGGGCATCGACCCGAAAATTCCGCCTATCCAACTCACCGATGCAGACTTCGAGAAGCAGTTGTCGCGTAGCGTCAACGACCGCGCCAAGGCCTCAGAGATGGAGCATGCCATTCGCTCGCATGTGCGCAAGCATGCTGATGAAGATCCGGTACTTTATCGCAAGCTGTCCGAACGCCTGAACGAGCTACTCAAGTCGCTGGGTGAGCAGTGGGATCAGTTGGTTGAGCAGATGCGGAAGATCATCAACGATCTGCGCAGCGGTCAAATGAGCGATGACTACAGCCCCCTGGATTTGCCCGAACACTACGCCCCCTTCCTTCGCACCCTGCTGGATATGGTGTGTGCCGGCGTCAATCCGCAGCCCGCCGAGCTGCTGCGTTTGAAGGATGTGACAGTGGAAGTAGTCGATCTGTTGGTAGGCGAGATCCAAAGCCACCGCGATATCTGGAGCCCGCGCAAGCGAGCGGCACAGGAGGAGTTGGCCGGGCAGCTATTCGATTACTTGATGCGACTGCGTCCGCCCTTGATGGATAGCGATAAGGCCGGGATATTGTCTGACCGCCTGATGGATCAAGCGAGAGCCAGTCATGAAAGGTTGATGCAACTGTGAGCAATCACACCCTCACGGTAGACGATCTGCAATTTACACTGCGCCGTAGCGCGCGCCGAAAAACACTGCAGATCACTGTGGAACGCGACGGCGCGCTTATCCTTTCTGCCCCGCCCGAGGTAGAAGAGCAAATGTTGCGGCAGTTCGTGGCAGAAAAAAGCTTCTGGATTTACTCACGTCTTGCAGAAAAGGAACGCCTGCAACGTTCGATCCCAAACAAGGAATTTCTCGACGGAGAGGGTTTTCTATATTTGGGACGAAGTTATCGCCTTAAACTGGTTGATGAGCAGGATGTGCCGCTGAAACTTTCTGCCGGTCGATTCCGCCTGCTGCGTAGCGAACTGCCACAAGCCCGCGAACATTTCATCCGTTGGTACAGCGAACATGCCCGCAGCTGGTTAGCCTTACGCGTCAAAAACCACCAAGCCCGCATGGACCTGATCCCCAGCGGTGTGCGTGTGCAGGATCTAGGTTATCGCTGGGGCTCCTGTGGCAAAGGTGCACAACTCTATTTTCATTGGAAAACAATCCTGCTGCCCAAGCCCATTGCGGAGTATGTGGTTGTGCATGAGATGGTGCACCTGCAAGAGCCACATCACACCCCAGAATTCTGGCTCCGCTTGGAGCGTGTCATGCCTGACTACGCCCAGCGCAAAACATGGTTGGCAGAACATGGGATCGAAGTTGAAGGAGTCTAAATCGCTTCCACTGGCATTTGCTGGGTCGCTCGTAGCGGTAATCACAAGGCTGCGATCAGTAGGCTTGGAACGACGGGCATTGCCCGTATGTTTATCTCAAGGATGTGCTAACAAGTCTGCCAACGGAGCGAGCCAGTGAATATGCGGCAACATCAGCGCAAGTGAGGTCCGGCTTAGTCATTCAGCCGGACGCTTAGCCGCTGTTGCGCCCCATCAGACTCCCGACCTATTTGCTTCACCGTTGAAGGTGACGAATAACTGATCAGTCATGCTGTCGTAGTTATCCGGCCAGTAGCCGCCACGCTCGGCAATTATTTCCACTAGTGCATTTACCTCAGTTTCATCAAGTACCTGCCACATGTCCTCTCCGGCACAAGGATCAAGTCGAACAATTGAGAAGCTTACTGGCTCACGGAGTTTTTCGTGTTTTTCAATCGTTGTTCAAAATTTCATGGGCGAAAATGGCTGTCGGTGTGTTCTGCTGGGCAGAGATCACCGGCCAATAAAAGGGAGCCCCGGTCCAGCCCTTTTCTTCCCGGCCATTCTGCCGGATTAAAATCAGCATGGGATTGTCGATGGCGTACTTCTTACGAATCTGCCCTTCGGTCTTGGTGCTATCCGGTGCGTCGGCATAAAGGGCGTGCGAGCCTGCACTGACAATGCGCTGGATTTCCCGGTCAACACGCACCATGCACCAAACCTTGCCTTGCGCGCTGGAGTCATTCGGCAGGCTGGCTAGGTACTGTAGCGCAGAGCGTGCTGCCTCCCAATCGAAGCTGTAGCCCTCGTCCTCCTCCATCTTGAAAGTGGGCTCCAAGGCGTTCAACAGCTCAATCGCCATCGCTACTGGGATCAGGGACGGCTCATCAAAGCTGCCTTTACCGGCGAGCTTATCAAGCTGCTGGTCTAACTTTTCAGTGATCGGGCGTAAATAGGATTTGGGCAACACCTGAAAGCCTACCGGGAGGATGCGCTTAAACGGCTTGAGCGTGGTGGTGCGTGATAAGGCGATCTTATTCGGACTACAGGGCTGTACGCCATTGCCAGGCGCCTTTTGGATGAAGACGACCGGCTGTTCAGGGTTCTTGGCCAAGGACTCGCGCAGAGCCACATCGCTCTCGTGCATGCGTTGCATGGCGGTATAGATGGTCGGCTCAGTGTAGAACCGAGTGATAGCGAGATCCTGCCGCGGGCGGAAGCCAAACATGCGCGAGTGTTGCAGCACGGTATCCTGCTGGTACACGTTGGGTTTGCGACCGTAGTAAAAGCCGATCAGGTTAGCAATAGTGACCCCACGGTCGAGAATCTGCCCACCGATGAAGATATTCAGCGGAGTGCGTAGTTTCAGCTGTCCATCATCATCGAGCAGCTCCTCGACCTGTTTCTCGGAGTTGACCTTGGTGATCATCAGCCAGTCCTGCTTGAGTGCTATTTTCACCTCTTGGGCGACCTCCTCAAGTAGGGGCAGATAATCTCCCTGTAGCTCCACCGAAGGTTGCAGCTCTAGGTAGGCACGCTGGATAAGGCTGCTCAACATCTGCGGCTCTTCGCTAACTGCTGCACTGAGTTTTTCCTTGATCTTCTCGACCAACTCCTCCTGCCAGGCATGTGCGGTAGTATTGGCCTCGGTATGCACAAGGAAACTGAACTTTTTCGCAGTCTTCCCTGCCTTCTTGTCCTGCAAGCGACGGATACAGCCACCGATGATGAAGTTACAAATTGCATCACGCAGGGTCGGGATCGCCTTGCTAGTCAGTACCTCCTCCAATTTCAGGCGACGACCATCTTTTTTGCGCAAAACCTGCAGCTCGTCCAAATCTACCGGCTGATAGAGAAATTTGGCCAGGTGGCCTTCATCCTGACTATCTTCAAAGTAGTATTCGCTACCCACGTAGGCGGCGTTGACGGGAACCAGCTCAGTAAAGGCCGGGCGGATCGGCCTGAAGCTGTCGCCTTTAATCTGCACATCGGCAGGCTGCAGGTAAAGCGAATAGGGGGTCGCAGTAACCTGCAGAAAAGCTGCACGCTCGACGATAACGCGCAAATGCTCGAGCTGACGAGCGGTGACGTTGATGTCCAATTCGCCCTTGTCGCGCTTGAAGCCTACGCTAGCGTAATCCGCCTCGTCATCGATGATCAGCACGCGCTTAGCTTTGAGCTGTGGGTATTTGCTTTTGAACAGATCTATAAGGCGGTTGAGGTTGTCAGTCTGCTTCTTCACCACAAGCACCAACTTCTGGTTAAGTTCGAAACCGGTGAGATGACCAGGCATGGTCATGATGTCGAAGACCTTGAGCAGGTCGTTCTCGTCGTGCGCACGGAACTCGCTCTTGATACGTTCGTAGGTCTGTTTAGCTAGAGCCTTGGTGCCCTTCGTCAGCACCACCGCCACATCGAAATCATTGTCGAAGGCCAACGCCATTACTGCCAGAAAGGTTTTCGTCTTACCCGACTGGATCTTACCAAGCAGCATACCGGGGTGGTCTTCACTGGTCTGGCTCAGCATCAGACGTTCGACGACTGACTCGATGCATTTGCAGTCTTCCTTGGAGTAACGTACATCGTCTTTGATAAAAGACGGGTAGAAATCACCCTGCTTGTTCATGCTTGTTCCTCAAATCGTCTAGTAAGTGCTAGTCCACTGCAGATTTTAAGTGCTCAGGCAGCGGCTGCTTGCACATGTGAGGCATTAGGTGGCGAACTTTCCTCACAAACAAGCAGGTACCTGCTGCATAGGTGTTGGATCATTTGGGCAAATTGTGCCGGCCGAAGCGGCCACTTGCCATCACTACCGTTGTTCCAGGCCAAGTGAAGCACCAGCGGACACACTTTGCTCAGCTTTGGCAGTTTTTTATGTATAAATGAGCGGTATTTCGCCCTAGAACTTGCAAATTCAGTACTGCCGTGTCCAGCCTGCGGCAGCCCAATCCAAATTCTCTGGCATCAGATAACGATTACTAGCGTCGGCCAGCCGATTGTTAGCCACTTCTTCTGCGGCTTTGAACAGCAACTTAGAGGCCTCCACATGGGGGCTTTGGGTACTGTGCTCGGCTGGAGTCAATAGCCATTGGCTAGCCGTCGCGGGATTCAATTTGGCTTGGCCATCATGAACCTGAACCACCACAAACTCCTGGCGCATGCGTTTACCCTGGGAACCTTGCCAGCGGAGCATGGCTCCTAGCAATGCGCCTTCCTCAAGTTCTGGTGCTTGGAGCATCGCCGCCAAACCGCCAAAGTCGTACTCGCAGGCTTTGGCCAGAAGGTACTGCATCAGCTTGGAATTGAGATCAAGTATGTGGGTATCCGGGCGATGGGCCGCTAGCGTGCGATCTAAAGTCGCATCCATGCGCGGTGAGGCATTCGGAGATAACCCAATATCGCGCATCACTTGCTCAGATAATCGGATGCGCAGCAGCCGTTCTTTATGGCTGCGATCGATAACCTCGATACCGAGTTGATTGAACATTCCCAAAACGAAGCTATAGAGATGACCGACAGTAATTTCAAGTTCATCACGCAGTTCATTTGGATCACTAGTAGCGGCGTGTGCAAATAACTCGCGCTGGTTAGCTGCAGCAGTTCGTGCCTGCTTTAACGCTTCGTCAATACGTTCGCGAGTACGATCTATGCCGAGTTTTGTAGCCTGTTGCAAGATATCTTCTACATCAATCAACTCGGCAAGCTCACCCAGGATTTCGTCCTTGAGGCCTTCGTTAAACTCATGCCGCTGAACCTCAGCCAAGTTAGTCACCACATTGTCGATTCGCTCATACATCAGGTCGACGATGTTTTGATCCAGGCTATCGGCTTGCTGGATATTGAATACGACAACTTTCTTCTGCTGCCCATAGCGATACAAGCGACCAATACGCTGTACGAGGCGCATCGGGTTCCAGGGCAAATCATAGTTGACCATGACGTGGCATTTGCTCTGCAGGTTGATGCCTTCCCCGCCTGCCTCAGTCGAGATCAGAAAGCGACCTAGCTCCTCGAAGCGCTTGATAGCCTCACGTCGTTCAGCATGTTGCATCGAACCATTGATGAGCTCGACTTGGTCGCTGCCATAGCGGTCGGTCAAAGCTTCACGAAGGTAATTTTGAGTGGTGCGGTATTCGGTAAAGATGAGCACCTTCTCGTCAGGATCGGCAGCGTGGATTTTGCCTATGATGTCCTCGATGAACAGCTTAAGTTTGAGGTCGTTGGCTTTTAGCAAGGCAGCCTCTTCGATAAGATCTTTCAGCAGCCTGACTTCACCAGCAAAGAACTCACGGGCATCGCTGGTGAACTGCTCTTCCCACTCGCCCAAGTAACGTTGATCTCTAGGTTCTTCTTCTGAGAGATCATTGATCTGGTCGTCGAGCAGGCGCTGGAGGCGGTTGCAGAGAGCCCTGTGAATAGCTGCTGCGCTTGAGGCTGCAAGCTTGCGATAGACAGTCATTACGAATCCAATGGCGTTACCGGTGCGGCCTAGTGCTTCTCCCGCTTCATAGCCTTTGCGCAAATAGTTCTGAAGTGTTTTATCGAAATCAATGGATTCAACGCTGCTAGGCACTTGTAACGCGCTGGTAATCTTGCCCTGGAAGATGAAATTCCCTTCAGCATCCGTGACGTCCGCTTTATGGTTGCGAAAAACCATGTCATGCAAAATCTCGGGCTTGACGCTGAGCGCCATTAGCTCGTTACGGCGCTCAGGACGAAGAAGCTCTAGCAGCGCCACGAACTTGTCTTGCATGCCCTGATGTGGGGTCGCGCTCAGCAATAGCATATGCTTAGTCTGGCTGCGTAAGCTTTTCGCCAGGTCATAGCGCTCCGAGCTGTCCAGCTTTTGTCCGTACTGGCGGCGGCTGAGTCGATGGCCTTCGTCGAAAATCACCAGATCCCAGGGATCTGCTTGAAGTAGGCTTTCCAGATGGCCCTCTTGCTTGAGTCGATCCATCGAGCCAATGACGAATTTATACATGCCCCATTCGCGAGGCTCATCGATAAAGAAATCCTCTCCATAGATTCTGAATTCATCTAGCTGGAATTTATCGAAGAGTTCTTCTTTCCATTGCTTGGTGAGCCCAGCTGGGGTGATCAGCAAGATTCGCTTAACTTGGTCACGTTGCCGAAGGGCATGCAGTAACATGCCGGTTTCAATGGTCTTGCCTAGGCCTACATCGTCTGCAATCAGCCAGCTGAGATTGCCGGAGGCTAGGATGTGGTGCACCAAATTAATTTGGTGGGGCAAAGGATCAATTCCCAGGTGAGAAAGGGCACCTGTATTTTCATTCCACACCTTAATTGCGTAGGCAAGCATGCGTAGGCGCATACGTTCGGCATCGTTTGGCTCACTCTTGCTAGCGGTGACAAACCGATGTTTAACCCCCTTTACCTGGCGTAAATACTGATAGGGCAACCAATGGCGCTCTCCTCGATCGGGAAAGTCGACCAACACTTGCTCACTGCCTGCCAAGGTGCGTTGCTGCATGATCACACCCTGTCCTAGGGAGCGAACGCCGCTGCCAGGAGTGGCATCGACCACATCCATGCCATTTTGAAAGCCCGAGCGAACCGCAGATGCATCAACGTAGGCCAGCTTCTTCTCCGGACTGAACCAGTGAACTTGAAGCTGATCCTCGACCTCTTTAGAAATGGTCATTTTGACGATGCCACGGCGTTCCCCTTGGCCGCTGGGTAGTGTTTGACTGACCCAGCAACCAGGAACATGGGTAAGCTTGAGAGGCTTCATGGACTAATCCTTTATCCTTACGACTCGATGCTTGGCGAGGGTTGATCGGTAGTCTGTGTATTCAAGGCAGATGCGAGCGGCGCCCCTGACCATTGAGGCGCGTCCTCATCATCAACAACATCGTCGACTCTGCTCGTGTCATCCTCACTCTTTAACCCTGGTTCTGTGGCATCAGGCCCATTTTCTCCACGCTTTCTTTTTCCAGAGGCGTTGAGGCACAGCTCTTCCTCTATGACAAGGGGCTTGTCACTGAAGTAGCAGCTGGGCTCCTGGGGATGCTTGTTTTGATAAACACCGAATACCCTTAGACGCTCGGTCTTCTCAATATCTAGAGTGTCGCAAAGTCCAAGATCGCTGTACTCCTCCGCCGGTAACTCCCTAGGATCACAAAAATCAAAGTGCTGATTGGCAGGCAAGCAGCCCTCAAGATTGGCGAACCTGAACCATACATACCGAATAAAGGCTTTGAACACGCGACGCAACGTGTGGTTTTCGTACCAGGAAGTAAATAAATTCTCGAGGAAAAATTCAATTTCTTCCACTTGGGGAAGCGAATCAAAGGAGCGCACAATCAGGAGTGCCGTCGGCCAGGATAATACGTAGTAGGACAGGCGACTACTGCCGGTTTTATCGAACGCGATCCAGTAGATATCGTTTTCCGCCCACATCACCTTGATGTGCGCTGCCAAGATAAGTTCGTCAGGAGTCAGCCCCTTTTCGATCTCTCTCTCCAACGCTAGGCGGGTTGCCCCCCACCCGCTAATTACAAAAATTTGTTGAACCAAACGTAATGTGCTTAGCGGCCAGTTAGCGTTTACAATCAACTCTGCTGCTTTCTGAAGTGCGCGATCTTCGCGGGAAAGCGTGTCTGCAATCCAGTCATTGCATTCGACATCTACCGCTTCCTGACTGTCGAAGACTTCATCCGGATCAAAGGCATAGGCCGCATAGTCATCATCTAGATCGCGGAAATCATCTAGGACAGTACTGGTGTCCCCTTCGTGTTCTTTCCCAAGATCAATGAAGGTCAGATCATGCAAGTCATGGTCGAAATCGATTCCATTTTCCGGATCTTCAATCCCCAGCCCATAAGGCGCGCCTAACTCAGGGTAAGCGTAGGGAAGGTCGTCATCATGTTCGTCAAAAATATCATCGTGAATCCGAAAACCGGCGGCTAGCGGCTCAGACAATTGAGACAAGTCTGAGTGAGCAGGGACGGCATCAGTGTCAGCCTCTAGTGAACTCGAGGACAAAGTATGTATGACGCCTAGTGATCGCCCCGACTTCTTGATTACATGGACGCTAGCTTGCGTTTCGCCGGAGGAAGTGATTTTTCGCGGTATTGCAAGCTTAAGAATGGACTTTTTTGGAGTTGGTGAAGTGGCCTCATCTTCACTAGCACGTTCTTCAGAGTCATGTGTTGCGGCTAGGGATGTCTCAAGCTCGTCCACTGCATCGGTCTCATCGGCTAATGTCGATGATTCTTTGGAGGCCAGTTCCACATGATTTTCCCACCAGCCTTCCTGGCTCAAAGGGGGGAACTGAGCGGTTGCTTGCTGACTGAAATCAAGTGAGTTTTCGGCTTCCACCGAAGAGGCCTGGCCAGCTGTTGCAGATGAGGGCCCAAGTGTAGCCAGCGATGTAGCGGAGTCGTTGAGATAGGCCAAGTCGCTAGCCCTAGGCAGATCGTCATCCTCTGACTCTACTAGGTTTGTTTCAACAAAGGCACGCTGTTGTCGCCTAAGCAGTAGCCCCCTCTTAATCGCCTTGGCCGCATCAAGCGGGCGTTTTTGAAGCATATAAATGCGGCCAAGTAAACTTAGGTAGTCCGGCTCCTCAATGGACTCATTGGCTTCGAATAGGATCGTCTCTGCCGCTCGAAGATTGCCTGAGGCAACGAGGTCATTGACGTCTTTGAGCAGGACTTCTTTGCTACGTTGCTTGCACTTGAGCGAAAGCGCTTGAGGAGTGCGACTTTGTTTGAAATGTAGAATGCGTTCAAGGCGATGCTTTATGTCGCCCGCCGCTTGGTGGTTCCTTAGGAATTCGCTGAGAAGCGTTCGGGCGGTGGCATGCTGCTTTTGAGTAATCAGAAGCGTAGTGGCTTGAAGCAGTCCCTCTGAGGAATAGCCGTTCAGGCACACACGTATCTTCGCCTCAAACTCAGCTGGATCCGATGAGGCATGCCCCCACAGTTCGTCCAACAGCGACTCCCAATCCATTCCCATACCGACTCCGTGACGACACAGCTTAGATTTTTATGGTCTTGGAGCGATAGCAGCGAGACCGCCCCATCGCTGCTGAGTTCTGTGCCGTGTGTCACATTATCCAGACCGACTGTGCGGGTAAAGGCAAAAAGCCAGCGGAGCGCTAATTAATTATCCGATCAGCACGCACCGACACGTGGAATCAAGGCCCATCGTGCGCTGCTTAAACTTGGTTTTATGGAATATGAACTTAGTTTCCAGCTCAGCGCTATCGTGTTCAGCCTAATGCGCACCTGAGTAGCGTGCTGAGCTGGGTTTGGCAAACTCGCTACAAACGGCCTACTCAGCATGCCCACTTTCGGATGAACAGATGATCTTTTCGGCCATACCTGCAGGACGGTTATGAAGCATCTCGCTCAATCCAGCTCTCGAGGTATTCCAGTCGGTATCCCAGAGAAATTTACAAGAACAAATTAATCAATTAGATCAAACACCTAAGAAACCAATTCAACTTTCCCCGGCCCACCAACTCTCAACGACAAAGCCCGCCCAGTGCGGGCCTTGTCGCATCTGGAGATTCATCCCGGGA